>CEOF01039723.1_pt1 | contig 151716 bp, 155 predicted proteins | sample 361311 | NCBI WGS metagenome assembly CEOF01 (sample SAMEA2619667, study PRJEB7988) | marine metagenome | biome: marine biome (ENVO:00000447); feature: surface water layer (ENVO:00002042); material: "saline water (ENVO:00002010), including plankton (ENVO:xxxxxxxx)" | depth 5 m
TAATAATATATCAGGAAGAGTCGATAATTTTTATGTTGAAACAAGAGGGGACCCAACTTTAACATCGAGAGATTTAAAAAAAATAGTAGCCTTCTTCAAACAAAACAATTTAAAAGTAATTGAAGGAAATATTATTTTAGATAATAGGTATTTTGAACCACCTTTTTATAATAAGAGCTGGAAAAAGGCATGGAAGGGTCTTGCTTGGGCACCACATATTTCTTCCGTATCTATAGATGAGAATTACTATAAAAGTGAAAAAAGTAAGGAATTATTAATTACAGATAGACCTCTTTATCTATTGGGCGTAAAGCTTAAAAGAGAATTAAGAAGACAAGGCATAAGATTTAAGGGAAATATTATTTTATCAAAAATACCATTGAAAAAAAAATTAAACATAAGCAATATTACCTATAAACATTCATCTAAGGATTTAATAAAAATTATTAATATTATTAATAAAAAAAGTCATAATTTGTACGCAGAAAATTTATTTAAAAAATTATCAGCAAAATATAACAGAACACCGGGATCTTGGAATAGCTCAGCAGAATTTCTATCAAGCTTTCTTTCAAGTAATGTTGGTTTAGATGAGAATACATTTAATATAAGTGATGGCTCTGGCCTTTCTAGAGGCAATAGGATTTCTACTAAATCTATGGTTTCCTTGTTAGAATTTGCCAAGGATAAAGAATATTTCTCCGATTTCTATAAATCCTTACCACTTGCTGGAGTTGAAGGAACTCTTGTAAAAAGATTCAAATCCAAGCCATTATATAAGAATTTGCGCGCTAAAACAGGCTATATTTATCAAGTTAGCTCATTGTCTGGGTATTTCAAAGGAAAAAATGGAGATCTATACGCTTTCTCTATAATAGTAAACAACTACAACTATTCTGTAAGACCTTTTATTGATAAATTACTTTCTAAGATTTACTATCAGTGAGATTTTTAAAGAGTTTCAGAAAAGTATCATCGTCTATATCTTGGGCTCTAATATCTTGTTTTAGTTTTAGGTTATTTAAGTTGTCATTGATTGCTTCTTTTGTAAAATACATTTGAAGATTATTCGATAATTTTTTTCTTCTAACTTTAAAGCAGTTGTATAGAAACTTTGTATATTCTTTATAGCTAAAATTACTTAGTAATTTTCTATTTTTATTTTCTAATTTAATTAAGATAGATTTGATATTTGGTTGTGGCCAAAAGTCGGACTCATTTAGACTTATTACATTTTTTACATTATAAAAGGTTTGTATTTTTACTACGAACCCATTATAAAGCTTCGAACCTTTATCAGATAAGATTTTCTGACCTACCTCTTTCTGAAGCATAAAAATCCCCGTTACATTAATATCAGAGAAAAATGAGTCGGTGAAATTTCCTATAATTTTAGTTCCTATATTATATGGAAGATTACCAAAAAAAAGTTTTTTACCTGAACCAAGACTGCTTAAATCACATTTAAGTACATCTTCGTTTATAATGCTAAAATTTTGGCTTTCTTTATATTTATCTTTTAGGTAAGAAAATAATTTAATATCTTTTTCTATACAAATTATATTATTATTTTTTATAAGTTCTTCAGTGATTGCTCCAAGACCTGGACCAATTTCAATTATTGAATCATAATGAACTTTATTTATTTCGCTTGTTAATTTTTTAATTTTATTTTTATTTATTAAAAAATTTTGTCCAAGTTTTTTTTTAGGATTTGTATTTAATTTTTGTAGAATTTGCTTTATTTCTATTGACATATTTAATTATTAAATCGATATATTTTTTCTCCATGCTTTATCATGCCCAGATTCTTTCTAGCAAGAATAGTAATATATCTAATGTCATTATCTAATAGCGCCAACTCTTTCTCTAGAAGTCTGTTTTCTATCTTTTTATCTTCTATCTTATTTATGATATTCATATTTTTATTTTTGAGAAAAAAAATTTGAGTAGACTCATTAACAATTGAACCAGCTAAAATACAAATTATAAGATACATTATTACTTTAAAAAAATTTTTATCCATTAAACATCCCTCCTAAAAAGGGATTAGATTCTTTTTCAATCTCTATTGTGGTTCGAGGACCATGACCTGGAAATAAAATTGTGCTACCCTTAAGAGAAAGTAGTTTGCTAGTTATATTTCCAACTAAATCCTCCATATTCGTTCCTCCTGTTAGATCAACCCTACCAACACTTCCAGCAAAAACTGTATCGCCACATATAATTATATCCTCGGCTAATTCTTGATTAGGATTCATTTCTTTAGTTAAATGGAAACATATACTTCCTGGAGAGTGGCCAGGCACTAGGAGTGTTGAGAACTTTAAACCCCCAATTATATATTCTCTATCCTCATCGATAAAGTTATCAATTTCCGGAACAACAGCATCGCTAAATTCTGGTATTCCGAATCTACTTGCAGCAGTAGTCATGGCTTGAAGAATAGGTATTTCTTTCTGATGAATATTAAAATCAGCTTTATATTTTTTTTTAAAGTAATCTACACCGTAGGCATGGTCTAGGTGACCATGGGTGTTCCATATATGCATTTCTTGAAAATCAATTTCTGATAAAGAATCCTCTATTTCATCAGTTTGACTTCCAGGATCGATTAGTATTATTTCGTCACTATCATTGGCTTGAAGAATGTAGGTATTTTCTACAAATGCTCCACCAGGTATTATTCGAAATATCATAGTGTTGATAGATTACAATAAGTATTTATTTATTGTCAATCTAATTAGATATTATCTCTATAGATATATTTGTAAAGATTTCATTATATAGTTTAATTTTAATCTCAAATTTTCCTAAAGTATTAATTGGTCTTTTTAAGTATATATTTCTTTTATCAATTTTATATCCAAGTTTTGATAACTCTTCGTAAATAGCCAAAGTTGTTATAGATCCAAAAAGTTTTCCTGAATTTTCCTTAACTTTGAAAATTATTTTTTCTTTCTCAAGTTTTTTACAAATGTCTAAAGCCACCTGTTTATTTTGTAGGTCATTTTTCTTTACAGATTCGTTTTTGGCATCTAGCTCATTTAAATTTTTTTTGTTTGCTTCAACTGCAAAATTATTAGGTATTAAATGGTTTCTAGCTTGACCATCTTTTACCTCAATTATGTCACCTTTTTTTCCCAGTTTCTTTACATCTTGAGTTAAGATTATTTTCATTAGATTTAATTATGACTAACTACATAAGGAAGTAGAGCCATATAACGAGCTTTTTTTATCTCTTGCGCAACTTGTCTTTGCTGAAGAGCCGTACAGCCAGTCATTCTTCGCGGTGCAATTTTTTTTCTTTCTGTTATGAAGTTACTTAAAAGTTCAACATTCTTATAGTTTAACTTTGTATCTCCTTCTAATAACTTAGAAGGCCTTTTTCTAGGGCGTCTCTCTCTTTTATCAAAATCTCTCTTTTCTGCCATCTTTTTCTCCTTTCAAAAAAATTAAATTTTATCTATTAAAAATCTGAGTACTTTAGATTTTTCGAAACTTAATATAGCTTCTATTTCCTTGATTGCTTCTGAAGTGCATTTGGTTTCCAAAATATGGTAAACACCACTGGTATTATTATTGATAGTGTAGGCTAGTTTCCTTTCAGCCCATTTTTCAAATTTTGTAATTTCAGAAGAATGTTTTTTTTCAATTGTTTCTCTAAGCTTATTAGAGAGTTCTGAAAAGTCTTCTTCAGATAGGTTGGTTGGTACTATGAAAAGCACCTCGTATAAACTTGTCATTTCTGACCTCCTGTTATGGTCTGCTGGTCAATTTAATTGACAACAGGCTGTTAAACATTATACCTAAAGTGAATTATATCTCCATCTTTTACAAGGTAATCTTTTCCTTCAGATCTCATAAGCCCCTTGCTCTTAGATTCTTCCTCTGAGCCACATTTTATAAAATCTTCGTATTCTATTATTTCAGCTCGAATAAAACCTTTTTCGAAATCTGTATGTATTTTACCGGCGGCATTAGGCGCTTTTGTATCCCTTGTAATGCTCCAAGCTCTCGACTCTTCAGGTCCAGCAGTATAGTAAGTTATTAAATTAAGTATTTCATATGACTTCTCTATTAATTTGGATAAGCCGCCTATTTTTATATTATACTCATCCAAAAATAACTTTTTTTCATTTTCTTCAAGGTCTTTTATCTCACTTTCTAGCAGTCCGTATATTTCTACATAGCTTTGATTCTTTGATTTAATATATTTTTTAAGCTCATCTGATTCTTCTAGATCGATAGAATTATTCCCAAAATTTAAAATATAGATAGTTGGCTTTGTCGATATTAAATTTAGTTCTTTAATGATTCTTCTTTCTTCAACTTCATTGTAATCTTCAATATTTATAGACTTATTATCGTTAATTAAATCGATTAATTTTTTAACAATTTCATATTCTTTAATTGCTTTTTTATCACCGCTTCTTTTATTTTTTTCTAGCTTTAAGATTTTTTTTTCTAAAATTTGCAAATCGCTAATTGCGAGCTCAAGATTAATTATTTCTAGATCTCTTAGAGGATTGATTGTTTCCATTATGTGTGTTGTATCTCCTTTAAAGCATCTGAGAACATGTATAATGGAATCCACTTCTCTTATATTACCTAAAAACTTATTACCCAATCCTTCGCCCTTACTGGCGCCTTTAACAAGCCCAGCGATATCAACAAATTTTAATGTAGTGGAGATCCTCTTTTTTGAACTTAATAATTTAGCAAGTTTGTTTAATCGTAAATCAGGTACTTCAACAACTGCAATATTAGGTTCTATGGTTGTAAAAGGATAGTTGGCGCTTTCAACTGCGGCATTTGTAAGAGCACAAAATATTGTAGATTTACCAACATTAGGCAATCCTACGATGCCGCAGCTTAAAGAACTCATTTTATAGGAAGATAGGCGCTATAACTAGAGAAACAATTGTCATAAGTTTTATCAAAATGTTCATAGCTGGCCCAGATGTATCTTTAAATGGGTCGCCTATTGTATCACCAACAACAGCTGCCTTGTGAGCCTCTGAACCTTTTCCGCCTTGGTTACCTTCTTCTATATATTTCTTAGCATTGTCCCATGCACCACCAGCATTAGACATCATTAACGCTAATGCAACACCAGAGATTAAAGCTCCAGCAAGGAATCCGGCTAAGCCACTTGCTCCTAAAAGGAATCCTACAATTATAGGACACACAACAGCCAAAATTCCTGGAAGTACCATCTCTTTTAACGATGCTTCAGTACTAATTTTAATACAAGATTGATAGTCGGGTTCCGCTTTACCCTCCATAATTCCTGCAATTTCTTTAAATTGTCTTCTTACTTCTTGAACCATTTTCTCTGCTGATCTACCTACAGCACCCATTGTTAAAGCACCAAACAAGTAAGGTACCATTCCACCAAGTAACAATCCGCATACAACTTTGTATTGTAAGATGTCAACAGAATTTAAATTGGTAGCTGCTGCAAATGCAACAAACAATGCTAAAGACGTTAGAGCTGCAGAGCCAATAGCAAAACCTTTACCAATAGCAGCAGTTGTATTACCCAATGAATCGAGTTTGTCAGTAATTGTTCTAACCTCAGGACCCAATCCTGCCATTTCAGCAATTCCCCCAGCATTATCAGCAATAGGCCCATATGCATCAACTGACATTGTAATTCCAATTGTTGAAAGCATACTAACAGCGGCTATACCAATTCCGTATAATCCAAAGCTGTTGAAAGATAGAAAAATTGCAAGCACTATGACGATTATTGGTAGAGCTGTACTTAGCATACCAACTGATAAACCACTAATAATATTAGTAGCAACCCCACCTCTATTTGATGCATCTGCAATTTCGTGAACTGGCTTTCCAGCAGTGTAATATTCTGTTATTCCCCCAATTAGAGATCCAGAAAAAAGACCAATTATTGAGCATGTAAAAATACTTAAAATTGTTGAACTTGGTAGCCCCGCATTTGAGCCTACGTAGTTCAAAGAAAAATATCCGAAGACTAAGAATAATATTCCCGCAGTTAGAGATGCTTTTCTTAGTACACCAGATGGTTCCGAATTTTGAATTAGATCTACAACTTTAGTCCCTATAAATGAAGCTAAGGTTCCGACAATAATTAAAATAATTGGAAAACCATATAGTGCAAATTTAGCTTCTGTACCATAAGACATGCTGGATGCTATTACAATTGTAGCAATTACACCTCCAACGTATGATTCAAATAAATCTGCACCCATACCAGCAACATCACCCACATTATCTCCTACATTATCAGCAATAGTTGCAGGGTTTCTTGGATCATCTTCAGGTATTCCAGCCTCAACTTTTCCCACTAAATCGGCACCAACGTCAGCAGCTTTTGTATATATTCCTCCACCAACTCTAGCAAACAATGCAACTGAGCTAGCTCCCATGGCAAAACCACCTATATTGGTAGCGAATGCTATAAGTAGTTCTTGTGTTATGACTGCGTTATTAAAGTATAAAGTAAAAGCAACCGAAAGCCCTAGGATTCCAAGACTTGCGACTGAGAAACCCATAACGCTTCCACCTTTAAAAGCTGTTACTAATGCAGGTCCTTGACCTCCAGAATTTGCAGCTTCAGCTGTCCTACTATTAGCAATACATGCAGAGGTCATACCAGCCCATCCACATGTCATAGATAGTGCTGCTCCTCCAAAGTAAGCTAAAGCAGTATGCATTCCTAAAAAGTAAAACAATGTTGTTCCTACGATAAATACGAAAATAACAATGTATTTATATTCTTCTTTTATGAAAGACATAGCACCGTTATAAATTGTGACACCCAATTTTTTTTGGACGTCATTTCCACGAGCCATTGATCTTATATTTATGTAAGTAACTTGAGCGTAAATAAGTCCTACTATTGCAAGGATAATTCCGCCGTAAGTGACAAACTGATTTGTTAAATCCATAGTCTCCTCCTTTTGTATGTTTTGGTTGGATAATATTTATTGAATTTTACTGTTAAATGTGTTCATTGCAAATGAAATAGATTGAAAAACTATAGCAGAAATTATATCCTCGGCTAAATTATTGATATTGTTGACAATTTTTCCTTCTTCTTTGGTAAACTTTGAGAGAACATATTTATTTGTCATTGATTTCTCCCTGGGTTTTCCGATTCCAATTCTAATTCTTGAGAAATTGTTGTTTCCAATATTTTCTATAATAGAATTAATTCCGTTATGGCCTCCTGATCCACCACCCATTTTTATTTTTATCTGACCAATCTGTAAATCTAAATCATCATAAATTATTATAATATTTTCATCATTGATTTTAAAAAAATTTTTTGCTTTTTTTACTGCTGTTCCACTTTTGTTCATGAATGTCTGAGGTTTGAGCAATAGTATTTTATTGCCGTCCTTGCTAAAATTTCCATAGTACGAATCAAATTTAGTATCAAGTATGGGGCAATGTATTTGCTTAGAATAAGAATCTAAAAAGGAGAACCCAATATTATGTCTAGTGGATTCATATTTTTCTCCGGGGTTTCCCAGGCCGACCAGTAAATATATATTATTGTTTGTCACTTTCCTCTTTTTGTGGCTCAGAACCTTCTTCACCTTCTTTTCCTTCTTCACCTTCTTCAGTTCCTTCGGTTTCGGTGGTTTCCTCTGTAACAACCCTTGGTGCTAATATACTTATTGTTGTACTTTTTGGATTCGATAGAATAGTTACACCTTCTTCTGAGGGTAAATCTGAAACAAATAAAGTATCACCAATATTCATCGAACTTATATCGACAGTAATTTCATTTGGTATTTTCTCAGGCACACATTCAATTGTTACTTGATTTGATAATGTTTGAATAACTCCACCATTTTTTACACCTTCAGGCTTACCAATGAAATTTAATGGACACACTAATTTTAATTTTTCCCCATCAGTAATCTCATAGAAATCAAAATGTAAGGGGGCACTTGTAAGAGTATCAAGATGTGCTTCTTTTAGTAAAACTTTTCGTTTCTGGTCAAGACCTTCTACGCTAATAGATATTATAGTGTTTTCTCTTGCCTCGGTACCACTTAAAACTTTTTTTAATTCTTTTCCATCAATACTTATATTTAAGTTTTCTTTATTTCTTCCATAAACTACAGCAGGTACAAGACCGCTTTTTCTAATTTTATTATTTGCTTGTTTGCCAAGTTCATCTCTTTTAATGGCATTCATTTCAACGATTATCATTTTTTTTCTCCTAAGAAAATAACTGACTAATAGATTTGTTGTTTCTAATTCTGTTAATTGCTTCAGCAATTAGAGTAGATACAGTCAAAACTTTAATTTTATTAGACTTTTTTAATTTTTCTTGATTATCTATTGTATCAGTAATTATCAGTTCATCAATACAAGAATTTCCGATATTTTCTATCGCATTTCCAGATAGTACTCCGTGTGTACAGAACATAGAAACACTTTTTGCGCCTGATTTAACTAGAGCTTCAGCAGATTTTGCTGCTGTCCCACCAGTATCAATTAAATCGTCAATCAATATAACATGTTTATTTTGAACGTCGCCTATAACATTTGTAATTTCTGCTACATTGGGAGCTGGCCTTCTTTTGTCTGTCATGGCAAGATCTGCATCATTTAGTTTTTTGGCAAATGCTCTTGCTCTTTCCATACCACCAGCATCTGGTGACGCTATTATGAAGTCTTTATTCTTAAATTTTTTCTTTATATAATTAATTGCAATTGGGGAGGAATATAAATGATCCACTGGTATATCAAAAAAACCTTGTATTTGTCCAGCATGAAGATCCATTGTAACAATTTTTTGTATTCCAGATTTAATTAGCAAATCACAAACAAGTCTTGCTGTAATGGGAGACCTATCGGTAACTTTTCTATCTTGCCGTGAATATCCAAAATAAGGAATAACTGCTGTAATTTCGTTAACTGCGGCTCTTTTCAACGCATCAACAATTATAAAAAGCTCCATAAGATTTTCATTAACTGGGCCAGAGGTAGATTGAATAACATAAGCATTACTTCCTCGAACACTTTCATCGACTTCAACAAAAATTTCACCATCACTGAATCTTTTAATATTTAATTTTCCTAGAGAGACTTTTAATTTCTTGGATATAGCTTTACTTAGTCTAATGTTTGAATTCCCAGAGAAAATTTTTATTTTATTCATAGAAAAATTGTAAAATATATGTTCTATAAAGTAAATTAAAAGATGTTTCGATACTTAAACCTTTAAAGTCCTTAAGCCTTCTTTATTCTTTCTAAGTACTTGCCATCTCTGGTATCAACTTTGATTATATCGTCTATATTGATGAAAAGCGGCACTGAAATTTTAGCACCAGTTTCAAGCTCAGCTGGCTTATTCCCCCCAGTCACAGTATCGCCTTTTAAACCTGGTTCAGTTACTGAAATTCTGAGCTCAACACTTGTAGGAAGATCAATGCCAATTATTTCACTCTCATAATTAAGGAGTTGAACATTAAGCTCTTCTTTCAAAAAGCTAGATTTGTCCCCTACAACATTTTTTGCCACCTCAATTTGCTCAAATGATTCAAGATCCATGAATGTATAGGTATCATTATTTGAATATAAAAATTGGGCATTTTTTGTTACAAGATCAGGAAGTTGAAACATATCACCAGATCTGAAACTTTTCTCTTGAGTAAGACCACTAATAATATTTTTTAATTTTGTTTTAACTATAGGTTTACGAGCTTGCATAACTCTATGCTGAAAATCTATAATCTCCCATATTTCGTTTTCAAATATTATTTTTTGTCCTTTATGAAATTTTGTAGTGTCTACTGTACCCATTTATTACGTCCTTGGAATAAATAACAGAAATTACTTAATAATTTAATTATATTCAAAATCTTAAAATAGTCTAACTATGAATTACTTTTTGATTTTTTAATATTTTACAAAGTTGAAATTTTGCTCTTTAGATTCCTTTCAATAAAAATTCTTATTTTCTTTGTTAGAGAGGGGTTCTTTCCATTTGTGCTTAGATTAATTTTAACATCTTTATCTATATTAATATTTGAAGTAAAAGAAAAATCATTATCATCTTTGTTTGAGGCATTAGAAACCAATATTTTTTTTTGCTTTGCTAAATATACAATTTTTTTATTAACTTCTATATCATTAGTGCAAGCTAATATAAAATCTTGTTCTTTTATATCACTGTTTCTAAACTTCCTCTTTGTTATTTTTATTTTTTTATTTTGTAATTTTAACTTTGATATGGTTGGAGTAATTTGAGGCGAAATTACTTCTATTTCACCGCCTGCACTTAAAATTTTTTTTATTCTTCTAGTTGCAACGACCCCACCACCTAGGACAAGCCATTTTTTTAGTTTTAAGTTTAAGTTTAAATTAAGCATTTATATAATTATAGAATAAAATAAATATTAAGTATAAGATAGGTAGGACAATTCCAACTATGGATATATAGATATATACCCTCAATATCTTTTTTGCTTTATATCCAGGGACATTAACAGCTTGTTCTTTAACTTTCTTTAATAACCTTTTTATAGTACTAATCATTTTCTATATTTAATTTTTCTATGAAGTTATCAATTTCAATTGCAGGTAATGTAGTAATCTGGAGCGTTCCACGAGAGGTTAATTCTATAGAAAGTTTACTAATTACATCATTATTTGGAGCTTCTACAATATTTACAAAGTCAAAAGGACCTAGTGTTGCAAATTGACTTAGAACTTTAATTCCCATAGCCTCAATTTCATCGTCTACTTCTTTCATTCTAGCAGGCCTTTCTTTTAATGTTCTTCTACCTAATGTTGTTAATGATGATAATAAAATATATTTTTGCATATATCCTCCAATACTAATTACATGGTAGAGTTTATCTGATATTATTTTTTAACAAAATACTATGAAAAAATTAAATTACATAATATTAATATTTTCACTATTGATTATACCTCTTTTAGGACAATTTGCTGTCAGCGCTGAAACAGCGAATTCCAATAACAAAAATGAGATAAAAAGAAACATTAATGAAATTGATGATATAACTAAAGTTGTTGTTTCTGAATTTAGATGGAAGCAAAAAACAAAAGGCATTCCCGGTATTTTTGATTATGTAGAAATAAATAATAAATTAACTGTAGACATTAAAGATGTAAGAATAGAAGTTTTGGCCTATAACAGCAAAGGCATACTTTATAAATTTCTTATTCCTATTAAGGGCGAAATAAGGGGTAATAGTAAGAAGAGATTTTATTCAATTCTAACACCAATCTTAAATCTTTTTCCTGAAGAGACAATGGTAAATGTTGAATCAGCTAAATTGTCTTATCAGTCAGATAACTTAAAGATAAAGGCAAAGAATGCAATAAAAATTAATAATTTTGATTATATTGTTGAGAATATTGCTTCCGAGATTGTTCAGGTTAAAGAGCTAGATTTTATAAATGAAAGTTCAAATTATTTTAAAGATTTAGTTTTTTCTATTGAGTTTTATGACGAGAAAAATAAGTTAATAAATTCGGTTCCGTTTAAAGTGCGAGGGGTAATTGGTCCAAAAGAAAAGAAAGTTGCAAAGAATTTTCAGATTCCTGGAATTAATATAAAATATTTTTCAGAAGTGAGGTTGTCAGTATTTAAGGGAGACTTGATTGATGCAAAAGAGTATATATCAGAAGGTGGAGATTCAAAGTTAGTTGATGAGTCTAACCTACGGGACTCTAGAGCATTACCTCGTAAAGATATTAAAATTAATGATTTTAAAATTATAAATAAGTCAAAAAATACAATAGGTCTTATAAATATAGATTTAACAAATAGAAGTAGATTTAAATATGAAAATATAGTTTTATCAGTTGGTTTTGAAAATAAATCTGGAAATACATTTACTTCCAAAAAAATCAGAATAAAAGATATCCTTTTACCTTATTCAACTAAGAATTTTATAAATGCTGAATTTGGTTTAGTTGATAATGATTTTGCAAAAATCAATCTCGCTATTTTGTCTGCTGATATGATTGGCATCGTTAAAGAGGTTAAAAAGAGTAAGCCAAATAATATGATTAAAAATAAAAGAATCACTAAAGATTTAAAGGCCTTTAAAGGAAACAATGAATTAATAATATTAAATTCAAATCTTGGCACTCTAACTTCAGTCCGAGTATTGAATGTTTCAGATAATAAAATATTTAATCCAGTTTTTGAAATTAAACTTTTGGATGAAAATTCAAAAAATCTTAAAACGTTATTAATTAAAGGAGAAGGCCCGATTGATTCAAAAAAAGAAAGAACCTATAGATCAATTAAAATTCAAGATTTCAACTCTTACGAATATGTAAATTATACTATTGAATTTATCTCTGGGGAAAAATTAAAATAGATTGAAAAAAACTCTATATGAATCATACTAATTTTCATGAAAAAAAATAAATACACAATATGGGACCAACTTGCTAATTATTTTTCGATTGACATAGGACTAGATTTAGGAACAGCAAACGTTGTTGTTTATATCAAAGATAAGGGAGTTGTAGCAAACGAACCTTCTGTTGTAGCTGTTCAAATTGATAAAATTGGAGAGGTGAATATTTTAGCTGTTGGCGATGAAGCGAAGCAAATGATAGGTAAGACCCCTGGTTCAATTGAGGCAATTAGGCCTTTGAAAGAGGGTGTTATAGCAGATTTTGAAGTTACACAAAAGATGCTGGAATATTTTATCTCCAAATATCATAAAAATAATTTTTTAGTTAGACCTAGAGTAGTAGTTTCCGTGCCTATAGGAATTACACCAGTTGAAAAAAGAGCTGTTGTAGAGGCAGCTGAATCAGCTGGTGCACGTGAAGTTTATTTAATAGAGGAGACTATGGCAGCAGCTTTAGGTGCCAATATGGATTCCGTTCTAAACTCAAGAGGCGGCATGATAATTGACATTGGTGGGGGTACTACAGGAATATCAGTTATTTCACTTGGTGGACTTGTAATAAGTAGGTCTATAAAAACAGCTGGAGACTCAATGAATCAAGCAATTATTACTTATGTAAAGAATAGTTATGGATTATTAATTGGTGAGAATATGGCAGAAAATGTCAAAAAAACAATATGTGATGTAACCGATATTCCAAGCGAAAGTCTGAAGATGGCAGTAAGAGGTAGAAGCTTGGAGTCTGGCTTGCCAGAGTCAATACAATTGACAGCTATTGATACGAAAAGAGCACTTGATGAGTCTGTTATAGATATTATCAACACAGTTGTTGAAACACTAGATTCTACTCCTCCAGAGCTTTCGGGTGATATCATGGTAGATGGAATAGTTCTTGCCGGAGGCGGCGCTCTATTAGGTGGGTTATCTGAGAGATTATCTAAAGCTACAAGACTTAAAGTCACAGTAGCTGAAGACCCATTAATGTGCGTAGTCAGAGGTTGTGGAAAAGCTTTGGAAGAGATAAATACTTTAAGAAAGATTTCACTTTAATTATTTGATGTTAACTAAAAGAAATAAAAAAAAAATTTTTCTTATTTTAATTTTATCAACCCTAATAATTGTTTTCTTTTCACTTAACATTAATTTTTATCTCTCTAATTTTTTAGCAAAAAATTTATCTTATTCTAGCGATTATTATTCAGAAAATTCTAGATTAAAGAAAAAAATTGAAGAGTTAGAATCTAAGGTTAAGCTTCAGCAATCTTACGTTAATGAGAACATAGAATTAAAGAAAAGATTGGAATATAAAGTATCAAAAAATATTAAATTTCTTCAGGCTGAGCTTGTTATTACCTCACCATTTACCTTTGCATCTACAGGAATTATAAATAAAGGTATTAAGGATGGAGTAAAAAGTGGTTTTATAGCAATAGCCTCTGGTAAACTGGTAGGAAAGGTAGCATCGGTTAAAACAGATTATTCTGAGATACTTTTTACTTTTAATCCTAACTTTGCAATCATGGTTTATATAGGAAAGAATAAGATTCCTGGAATATTAAAAGGCAATGGAGTCACATCTTATATTAAATATGTAACTAATGATCAAAAGATTTTGAAAGGAGATAGGGTTTTAATTTCTTCAAACAGTCCAGAAAAATATCCACCGATTGAGATAGGAAAAATAGCCTCGGTTAAAAAAGAGGGGGGATTTTTGGATATGAATTTAGATGGATTAATTGAACCAAGAAATATTAAGTTCCTTACAATAGTATCTAATGATTAAGAATAATATATTTTTATCTGCTTTAGGATTATTAGCCTTATTAATTTTACCAATTTATCCTAATTCCGGAACCCTAGATTTTGGAGGGAATGTTGACGCTTCAATTGTTTATTTATTAATACTCTTTTTAACAGGTATTTCTAGAAGTAAGATTTTCCTAGGTATTATAATTTTATTATTTTATTATAGTATGACTGGAACTTACGGATACCTGGAATTATGCATTAAATTTGTGTCTTTTTACTTTTTTATTTTCTTTATACAAAAGTTTTTTTGGGAGAATCTCCGAAATGATTCTTTACTCATATTAATATTTTTAATCTTATTCTATAGTGTAACCTTTATTGTATATAGCTTGATATTTAGTATAGGATTGATGGATTATTTAAGCTTTGTATGCTTACCTTTTATCTACAACCTTTTCGTTTCTTTGATTTTATTGATTATAATTAAGTATAACTCATGGCCAAAAGTGAAAGATCAAGTCTATCAATTTTAATAGTAAGTATTCTGCTTGGCGCAATATTCTTAAGACTCTTTTTTATTCAAATTATCAATGGAGATGAATATAATCAAATATCAAGCAATAATTTCTTAAAGGAAATTATTGTACCTGCACCTAGGGGCTCTATATTAGATAGATTCGGTAATGAGATTGCTGTAAGTAAAGCAGTAGTTAATCTTTATTACAAGAAGAATTCCAAAGATGATTTATTTAAGTTAAAAAATTTTCTTTCTAATAGTTTGTCAATTAAAAAAGAAACCGTAGATAAAATCTTTATTGAATCTAATTTACCTAAGAATAAAAATAAAAGATTCATAATTAAAGAGAATTTGAAATTAAAAAATATATATAGAGTTGAATCACAGCTTAACTCTTATCAGTCCTTAGAGTTGGTAGTTGACTATCTTAGAGTTTACCCTTTTGAAGAGGTTGGAGCTCATAAATTTGGATATTTAAAATCTAATGATAGTAGAGATATAGTTTATGGGTCCTTTCTTTCAACAAGGATTGGAATTTCTGGCCTGGAAAAGATATACGAGAAAAAACTTCAAGGCTTAAATGGGACCAAATACTTACTAATTGATAGTAAAGGTCGTGAGGTTGTTTCAGAGGTCGTTTCATTTGATAAAAAGATAAAGGCAAATAAATCAGGCGAGAATTTGAATACAACAGTAGATATAGAGCTGGAGAAACATATTTATAAAGCATTTGGTGACCTAAGAGGAGCTGCTGTTGTACATGATATAAATACCAATGAAATCTTAGCACTAGTAAGTAAGCCATCTTTTAATCCTAATGAATTTTCAAAAAGTATGAGTGCTAAAAAATGGAGGAATATAAGTAGTAAGCCAAATAAACCCTTTTTGGACCGAGCTTTTTTATCCTCAAATCCCCCCGGTTCTATTATTAAAATAGTTACAGCAATAGCTGCTCTGGAAGAAGGAGTTATTAATAAAGACACTAAGCATTATTGTAAAGGATATTATGTTTTAGGTGGTAGAAAGTTTAGATGTTGGAAACAGGGTGGACATGGCAAGGTTGATGTTGTAAATGCTTTAATTACTTCGTGTGATGTGTTCTTTTACAAAGTTGGGCTATCTCTTGGAATTAAAGATTACTCGAAGTGGTTAGCCTTTTTTGGTTTTGGTGACAAGACCAAATTACCCTTTTCCCAAAATCCAGGTGTGATCCCTAATAAAAAATTTATTGATAAGTACCTTAAAGGTAAATGGTACAAAGGTGATATGGTTAATGTTGCGATAGGTCAAGGATATTTGACAGTAAATCCAATTCAAGCTTCAGTTATGACTTCTATTATTGCATCAAATGGTAAATATCCGAACTTAAAAATTATAAAAAATGAAGATTCAATAGATAATAAACTCTTAGACATAAATAAAGATAATCTTTTATTGGTTCAGAAAGGATTATTGGGAGTTGTTAATGAAGATAATGGCACAGGATTTCATGCTAGAGACGACGGTATGCTTGCAGGAAAAACTGGGACGGCTCAAGTTATCTCGAAAGATTCCAAGGATTATAATTTAGGTAAATACAAAAACCATGGGTGGTATACATCTTATTATCCATTCGATAATCCACGAATTGTTATAACAGTTTTTGTAGAAAATGGTGTTTCTGGTGGAAGATCGGGTGGACCTATAACAAAAGAGATTGTTAGCTATTATAAAAAAAATTATTTAACCACCGTTAAGGAAAACTATTCGAGTAATATGAGTGATTCAGGTGAATAATTTTTTTAGAAAACCAGAATATAAAATTTTAACTGCTGGCTTCTGTATTATGATACTTAGCATTATTAATTTGATTTTTATTAGAGATGGAGCTTTTTTTAGCTCATATTCTTTTAAGCAACTTATTTGGACAATGGCTGCAGCGATAATATGCTTTATTGTTTTAAGAATAAGATTGCAAACGCTTAAGAATATTTCCGTATCTTTATATATTTTATCGATTATTTTATTGGTTTTCGTTTTGTTTTTTGGTGAAAAAATTTCAGGCGCTAGAAGTTGGATTAAGATTGGAGACTTTATGTCTTTCCAGCCATCTGAGCTAGTTAAAATATCTTTTATTTTTATTATAGCAAAATTTTACTCCGAATTAGGTGCCTACTCTAAATCCTATTTAGTTAAGTATTTTTTAGGATTGGTTTTTTTTCTATTGCCCTTTGCACTGATTATGTTTCAACCAGATTTAGGATCAGCACTTATGCTATTAATAGTTTCATTAACTGTAATTATTAGCTTTTCTTATAATCAGAAGATATTAATCATAATAATTCTTATTATTGCATCATTATCAGTTCCCATATGGAGTTATGCACTCAAAGATTATCAAAAAGAGAGAATTGTTAGTTTTATATATCCTGAGAAGGATCCATCAGGGTATGGGTATAATGTCATTCAATCTAAAGTCGCAATTGGATCCGGCCAACTTGTTGGGAAAGGATTAGGTAATAGTTCTCAAGCTAAGCTTAAATTTTTACCCGAGAAACATACTGATTTTGCTTTCTCTGTATGGGCTGAGCAGACAGGTTTTTTAGGCTCAATTATCTTAATCGGTTTGTATGCATTTATAGTCCTTTATTCTTTATATTACTTAAATAAAATTAAAGATAATTTTTTACAAGTCCTACTTTTTGGTCTTAGCTCATACTTTTTTTTCCATTTGTTTATTAATGTTGCTATGACTATAGGATTTTTCCCTGTTGTAGGGATACCCCTATTAATGTTTAGCTATGGAGGCTCATCTTTGATGTGCGGGGCAATGGCTCTAGGAATAATTGCATTAATTATCAGCGAATATAAAGATGTAAATAGGTTAGGACTCTAGATGTTAAGCAATTTAAAGAAAATAATATTAGATAGACCAGGTTTAGATAAAAATATTAAAAGAATAATTATTTTGGAATCGATAGATTCGACTAATCTTTATGCCAAATCTTTGAAAAACCCTCTTGACTCAACAATTGTTATTGCTAGTAGCCAAATTAAGGGAAGAGGAAGAAAGAATAGGGAATGGAAGTCATTTGGTCATAAGAATGTAGCAATTTCAATAATTCTGAATTATCCAAAAGATAACGAGCATATTGGGCTGCTATCTATTTTATCAGCAAATTCATTAGTTCAATCTCTAAAAAGTTATAATATTCATGGAAAAGTTAAATGGCCTAACGACGTCTTGGTGAATTCTAAGAAAATTTCCGGTGTTTTATCTGAAGCAGTTTTTAAGAATAATAAATCAAAATCTATAGTTATTGGAGTTGGTATTAATGTAAATTGCAATAAGGATGATTTCTATATAGATAATTTTCAATATCGTTTAGAGCCAACTAGTGTTTTTATCGAAAGTGGAGATATTATTTCAAGAGAAGATTTAATTGCATCTTTTCTTGATTTTTTTTATTTTTGGATTTCGGAATTTAAAAGCAAAAACTATAAGACAATTGTTGATTTCTGGAAGTCTAACTGGGATGATATCGGTGCAGATGTTTCTTTTGTCCATGAGGGAGAGGAAATCAGTGGAAAGATAATTGATATAAATCAAAAGGGTGAATTAATTCTAGAGGTATCAAATCAACTTAAAATAATTAGTTCGGGAGAAATAACAGTTTAGATTATTTTAGTAATTTCATCTTTGAGCTTTGTCATCAGCTCAGTCCACTTTTCACCGCTTTTAAAATCATTTATTGGTAGTTCTTTATTTATTTCAATTCCATTATTAATAATATTTATATCATAGTTTCTTTTTTTCTTTAAAATTTCCCCAAATTTAATTAGTGCTTCAATGCTCTCTTCATCCTTACCTTTGAATGTGGTTCTTAGGTTTATATTCTGCTCCATACCCTCATATAAAAGATTCCACATTGAACCAGGAGCCGTTAGACCAAATCTCAATTCTATTCTTTTGTGCTTATTAATCATTATTAAATTTTCCTTAAATATTTACTAAGTATAACATTATGAACATAATTATGAATAAAATGAATAAGATTTGGAAATCTAAAGTAACTGAAGAGCATATAGAAAAAAGACTGGATAAGTTTCTTGCGGATATTTTCCCAGATAAATCTCGCTCTTATATATCAAAGTTGATTAAAGATGAATTTGTTTTATGTAATAGTAAAACCGCTAAGGCATCCTATAAGTTAAAATTTATGGATTCAATCTCAGTAATTTTTCCTGAACTAAAAGATTCATCTTTAGAGCCATGTGACATTCCTTTGAAATTTTATTATGAAGATGATTATTTGGCAGTTATTGAAAAGCCGCCCAATATAGTTGTCCATACCGGTGCCGGAATAAATACTCCGACACTTGTAAACGGATTATTATTTCATTGTAAAAATTTATCTGGCATCGGAGGAATCTTAAGGCCAGGAATTGTTCATAGGTTGGATAAGGAAACCTCAGGGGTAATGATAGTTGCAAAAAATGATTATGCACATACTCACTTGTCCGACCAATTTAAAAATAGAACTATTAAGAAGAGCTATATTGCCTTAGTCTTTGGAAAACCTAAAAAAGATAAAGGCCAAATTGATTACGAACTAGGTAGAGATAGAAATAATAGGGTTAAGATTTCTAATAATTCAAAATCTCCTCGAAGTGCATCAACGAAATGGGTATTAAAGAAATCATTTGAAAATTTTTCAATGATCGAAGCTTTTCCGCTGACTGGAAGAACTCACCAAATTCGTGTTCACCTAGATTTATTTGGTCATCCTGTGGTTGGGGATAAGCTTTATGGTAAAGGTTTTATCAGCAATCTAAGTGCTGAATTAAGAAAAACAGTTAACAGGCATTTGCTTCATGCCCAATCTATCGAGTTTATGCACCCCAAAACAAATAAAAGTATTAAAATTAGCTCTGAGATTCCCGATGATTTTAAAATTTTTTTTGAGGCAATAAATTGAATCAAAGCAATTATTTAAAATCAAATATATTTGAACGCAACAATAATCTAAAGCATTTTTTTGGTAATTCAGATTTTAGAATTCCAAATAATGAAAAAGTTTTTTTTCTTAATCAGACCCATAGTGATGAGGTAGTAAATATAGATAATCTTAAATTATCTGAAGTTGAATTGAATGGGGACGCTATAGTTACTTCAAAGAAAGATTTTTATATAGGAGTAAAAACAGCTGATTGTGTTCCAATATTATTGGGATCAACCAATTCTTCTTTTGTGGCGGCAGTACATTCAGGTTGGAGAGGGACTTTTAATAAAATAATAGAAAATGTTATTGAGGAAGTGATGGGAACTTATAGATGTTCAAAAAATGAAATACTTTGTGCAATTGGACCTTCGATTGGAATGTGTTGCTATGAGGTAGGAAGTTCCATGTTAACTAAATTTAGTAAGAAATTTATTCTAGAAGAAGATGATTTTATTAAAAAAGATAAGAAGTGCTTCTTAGATCTGGGGCAAATCAACAAAAAAATTGTTAATAAACTTGGAGTTTCTAATGTAGAATTGATTCCTACTTGTACAAGTTGCGAAAATAATTTCTTTTCATATCGAAGAGACGGATCGAGAAGCAACAATCAAATTAGTATTATTAAATCTATTAGATAGAATAATACTATCTTAGGAGGAATAAAGTAATGTTAAATATTGGTTGTCTGGTTGTTAATGAGGATTATGATAGATTAAAGTCATCAATTAAGGATAATAAGCTTCCTCATTTCACCTATACTCTTACTGTTAGTGGAGCACCTGAAGGAGGCGAGCCTACAACGCTGAAACTTTATGTTTTGGAGTTAGTTTCTTCAAATTTATCTATTGGCTTTACTTTGCCCCCAGATAAAGAAATTGAGAAAGAACTTGAGGTTATTTTTACCACCCAACCTACAGCAGACAGACAAATGCCTGAAGATCTGAAGCTGATTTGTGAATTTTCAGATGAAAAAAAAGACACACAATACGCAGGTGAAAATTTAGAAAAGTTAGAATATATAGGGTACTCACTTGAAAAGTTCTATGAAACAAAAAAAGCAACATTTTATTTATTTGACTACGAAGGAATAACAAAGATTTAGTTTTATGAAAAAAAAATCTATAGTTCTTGCTTATTCCGGTGGCTTAGACACCTCGATTATTCTTCATTGGCTTAAAGAAAACTATAATGCCGATATAATTGCCTACATTGCAGATTTAGGACAAGGGGAAAATCTTAAATCGATTGCTAAAAGAGCAAAAAAAGTTGGTGCTAAAAAAGTTTATGTGGAAAATCTTAGAAATGAATTTGTTAAAGATTATATCTTTCCTATGATTCAAGCAAGTTCTGTTTACGAAGGGAATTATTTACTTGGAACCTCCATTGCAAGACCCTTAATTGCTAAAAGGCAGATTGAAATTGCAAAAAAAGAAAAATCATTCGCAGTTTCACATGGTTCCACTGGGAAGGGAAATGATCAAATTAGATTTGAACTTTCTTTTAAGGCCCTGAATCCAGGTATTGAGATTATTGCACCGTGGAGAATATGGAATCTTAAATCAAGAGAAGATTGTATAAAATATGCAAGAAAAAATAAAATATCAGTACCTGTAACTAAATCAAAGCCATATAGTTGTGATAGAAACATATATCATATTAGCTACGAAGGCGGCGTTTTAGAAGATCCTTGGACAGAGCCTCCCAAAGACATGTATGAGTCTGTTAGGCTGCTTGAAAATACTCCTGATAAAGCTACAAATATTACACTTACCTTTAAGGATGGCGTTCCGATTTCCATAAACAATAAAAAGTTCTCTCCGGTAGCACTTTTGGAAAAACTTAATACTCTAGGTGGTAAAAATGGTGTTGGAGTCGTAGATATTGTAGAAAATAGGTTTGTTGGTATGAAATCTAGAGGAGTTTATGAAACTCCTGGAGGCACTATATTAAATATTGCCCATAGAGCTATTGAATCTTTGACCATGGATAGGGAAGTAATGCATATACGTGACTCATTGATTCCAAAGATTTCTCAATTAATTTATAATGGTTTTTGGTTTTCGCCAGAAATGTCCTCCATTATGGCTTTTATAAAAGAATCTCAAAAGAATATTTCAGGTGACGTAAGATTGAAGATTTTTAAAGGAAATGTAGTAGTCTCGGGAAGAAAATCTAAATTTTCATTATATAACTCAAATCTTGCAACTTTTGAAGAAGATAATTTATATGATCAAAAAGATGCAACTGGTTTCATAAAACTGAATTCGTTAAGACTTATATTAGATAAAATAAAAAATAAATGAACCTATCTGACTACGATTTTGATTTACCTAAAGAGCTTATAGCTGATAGGCCAAGAAGGCCTAGAGGTACCTCTAAGCTTTTAGTTATCGAAAAGAAAACAGGAAAAATAAAAGCAACAACTTTTAATAGAATATTTGATTATTTCACTCGCAAGGATTTGTTTATATTTAATGATACAAAGGTAAACCCAGTATCTTTGTCCTTAAATGATGAATTTGGTAAACAATATAAGATTTTATTAGTTGAAGAAGTTAATAAAAATGTATGGAAAATTTTGATTAAGAAGCCAAAAATAAAAATTTTTAAATTTTCTGGTGGTCTCGAATGCGAAATATTTAATGACCCTGCATCTAAAGAGTGGTTTATCAAGTTTAATTCAGAATCCAAATTATTTATTGATAGATTTGGAATGATGCCAATTCCCCCATATCTAAATAGAGAGCCTGATATAAATGATTTTGTGGATTACCAAACTGTCTATGCAAAGAAAGAGGGTTCTATAGCCGCACCAACTGCTGGGCTACATTTTACAAAGGATTTGATGAAAAAAATTCGCATGAAAGATATTGGACTAGAATTTTTAACACTTCACGTTGGAATGGGTACCTTTTTGCCTATAAAAGATAAAATTATCGAAAATCATAAAATGCATTATGAAGAATTTTTTATATCATCAAAACTTATTTCTGAAATAGAATTAACTAAGAGGCGTGGCAATCGAATATTAACAGTTGGAACAACTACACTAAGAGCGCTTGAGTCCTATAATTTATTCACCCCACCATCTAATAGTTGGTTTAAAACGGATATTTTTATTAATCAGGGTTTTGAATTTGGTTTGACGGATGCTTTGTTGACTAATTTCCATTTACCCAAATCATCTTTATTAGTCCTTATTTCATCTTTTTTAGGATATGAATTAACCAAAGTATCTTATGAATATGCCATCAAGGAAAAGTTTAAATTTTACAGCTACGGAGATGCAATGCTAATAGTTTGATTTACTTAGCAAATTGCATTATGTGAATTTGAATATAAAATCATTTAAATGCCAGGTAATTCATTTGGGAATATATTTAAGATTACTACTTGGGGCGAATCCCATGGAAAAGCTTTAGGAGTTGTTATCGATGGTTGTCCTGCTGGCCTCAAAATATCAGAGAAAGATATTCAATTAGAGCTTGATAGAAGAATGCCAGGTCAAAGTAAGTATACGACACAACGAAAAGAGACTGATAAAGTCGAGATACTATCAGGACTTTTTAACGGAGTTACAACTGGTACTCCAATTTCAATGTTAATACCTAATGTCGATGCAATTTCTAAATCATATGAAAATTTTAAAGATATCTATAGGCCAGGCCATGCTGATCTAAGTTATGACGAAAAATATGGTATTAGAGATTATAGGGGCGGTGGTAGATCTTCAAACAGAGAGACTGTTGGAAGAGTTGCTGCTGGTGCTATCGCAAAAAAACTACTTAAAGCAATGAAAATTAAAACTTTTGGTTTTGTTCAACAAATTGGAAATATAAAATGCGAAAAAATTAATATTAATTATATTGAAAAAAATTCACTACGAATCGCTGATAAAGGGAAATTTGATGAAATGGCAAATTTAATAGATTCAGTTAGAAAATCCGGAGATTCAATCGGCGGTGTAATAGAAGTTAGGTCTACAGGTATGCCAGCAGGACTTGGTTCACCTGTTTTTGAAAAACTCGATGCTAGACTTTCTTCAGCAATTATGGGTATCGGTGGTGTTAGAGGCTTTGAGATTGGACTTGGATTTCAGGTAGCATCAATGAAGGGATCAGAAGTAAATGATATTATGGTTGGGAAGTCAAAGGGAAAAGTAAAGTTCAGAACAAATAATGCTGGAGGAATATTGGGGGGTATTAGCAATGGTAATGATTTAATTTTAAGATTTGCCCTAAAACCTACTTCATCTATTTCACAGAAGCAAGATTCTATTGATAATAAAGGTAAACAAAAGAAACTTCAGGTTAAAGGTAGACATGATCCATGTCTATGTCCAAGAGCGGTACCCATTGCAGAAGCTATGGTCAACTTAGTACTCTTAGATTGCATATTGGAAAATAACTTATCAACGGTAAAAAAGATTACTTAATATCCTAGAGTTTGTCTAAAATTTGAGTTGCTTTTGCAACACCCGATCCCGGTTCAAATTTGTACTTTAGCTCTGTTAATATTCCTTCAACGCCTGCAATAACAGAAATTATATCCGCTTTATCTACATACCCCATATGCGTTATTCTGAATATTTTTCCTTTTGCTTGGTCTTGTCCACCAGCGACAATCATTCCATACTTTTTCTTTAATCCTTTAATAATTAAACCCGCATCAATTCCTTCGGGAGATTTAATTACAGAAAGTGCAGTACTAGTACAACCTTTGGCAAAATTTTCTAAACCCATAGCTTCGAAACCTTTGGTCGTTGCTTCAGATAAAATTGAGTGTCTTTCGAATAGTTTTTCTAAACCAAGTTTTTCAAAATATTCCAAGACTGCATTAAGACCAATTACTAATGTTACAGCAGGTGTCCAAGGAGAGGTTTTTTTGAGACTATTTTTATGGGCTTGACTTAAATCCAAATAGAATTTTGGAAGATCAGATTTATTATTAAAATCCCAAGCTTTTTTGCTCAGAACTATAAATGCAAGACCCGGTGGCATCATAAATGCTTTTTGGGAGCCACCAATTAAAATATCTATCCCCCACTTGTCAAACTCAACTGGGAAGGCACCGACAGCGGTAATTCCATCAACAATCAAAATTATATCATCACGACTTTTTGTAAGTTTAGCAATATCCTCTATAGGGTGCTCGACTCCAGTAGATGTTTCACTTGCTTGAATAAGAATTGCTTTGATAGATTTGTTTTCCTTAAGAGCATCTTCGATTACTTTAGGACTAACGGCTTTTCCCCACTCTACTTTTATTTCTATTGTATTGACCCCATATGCTTTACAAATTTTTAGCCATCGCTCACCAAATTTACCACCATTAACAACTAAAGCCGTATCCCCTTTACTTAAAGTATTACAAATCGCTGCATCCATAGCCCCAGTTCCTGAAGAAGCTAAAATTAAAACCTCCTCCTCTGTCATAAAGACCTTTTTAAGACCTTGAGTAGCTTTATAAAAAATTTCTTCAAACTCCTCAGTTCTATGGTGGATAATTGGTTTTGCCATCTCTAGCATCACAAATTCTGGAACGGGTACAGGTCCTGGTGTTAAAACATAATTTTTCAAAATTTACTCCCCTAAGATAATAAAAATGTTAAGTTTAATATAACATTAATTATTGAGTTAAAAAAATGATTGAATTTATTCAAACCCTAAAAGTATTAAAGAAGAAGCTTGAAGTAATTAGAGGTTATCTTTGACCTTGAAAGTCTGGAGATTGAATTAATAAATCTTGTCAAAGAGTCCGAGAAGAATGATTTTTGGTCAGATAAAAAGAAAGCCCAATTTACACTTAAAAATATTTCTACAATTAATAAGAGGTTAGATTCTTATAAATCTCTAGAAAATGAATTATCTGAACAATTTGAAATAAGTGAACTATATAAAGATGAAGAAGTAGATAGAGAAACTTTAAAAGAAATGGAAACTTCTTTGACAGAGTTAAAAAAATTAATTGAAGCCTTTGAAATTACTGTAATGCTTTCGGGTAAAGATGACAATAAGAATGCAATAATATCAATTAACTCAGGGGCGGGTGGCACAGAAGCACAAGATTGGGCTAGTATGCTATCAAGGATGTATTTTCGTTATTCTGAGACTAATAATTTAAAAGCTGAGTTTCTAGATTTTTTAGATGGTGAAGAGGCAGGTTTAAAAAATTGTAGCATTTTAGTTAAAGGTGAATTTGCCTATGGATATCTAAAAAATGAAATTGGTGTTCATAGGCTAGTAAGAATATCCCCTTTTGATTCCAATAAACGTAGACATACTTCTTTTGCATCAGTATCGGTTTCACCAGAAGTCGAACTGGATATAGATGTAGAAATCGATGATAAGGATTTGAAAGTTGATACCTTTAGAGCTGCAGGAGCTGGAGGTCAACATGTAAATAAAACAGATTCTGCTGTTAGGATTACACATATACCTTCAGGAATTGTAGTTGGATGTCAAAATCAAAGATCTCAGCATCAAAATAAGAATGCAGCAATGAAGATTCTTTCATCAAAGCTTTATGATTTAGAGATGGAAAAAATTAAAACAAAAGATGAAAAACTTAATTCTGAGAAAAAAGATATTGGCTGGGGAAGCCAAGTCCGCTCCTATATTTTGCACCCATATAGAATGGTTAAAGACCATCGGACTGGGACAGAAATAGGGGATGTAGATTCTTTCTTGGATGGTAGCTTTCAAGATTTAATTGAAAAACTTCTTTCATCCGGAAAATAACACTCAATACAAAATAATTAATCTAATTTATAATATATATAATGATTTTTGGAGTTCTTGCAAAGCCACGACTTAAAAATTTTAGAAAGGTTAAGTTGGCCTTAATAAAATTTCTTGGTAAAAAAAGGTCGACTTTACTTGTAGATGAATCACTAGAAAAATATTCTAGCCCTAAGACTTCTTATGCTTCTAAGGATCAGGTAATAAAAAACTCTGATGTTTTAATTGTCCTAGGTGGGGATGGCACACTTTTACATATTGCCGAGGCAGCCGCAAAAAATAAAAAACCAGTTTTAGGAATTAACTTAGGAAATCTTGGTTTTTTAACAGAAGCACCTATTAATAAATTAGAACATTTATTAAAAGAGTTTTTTGATAAGAATCTTATTGTAGATACAAGAGAGCTTTTGCAAGCAAAAATAATTAAGAATAAGAAAGCTATCTTAAAAACAAGTTTCCTCAATGATGTGGTAATTAACAAGGGTGCGCTAGCCAAGATTATTAATTTGGATTTATTTATAGATAAAGCCCTTGTATCTAACATAAGAGCGGATGGTATTATCTTCTCTTCTCCAACTGGTTCCACAGCTTATTCAATGTCAGCAGGGGGTCCTATTGTTACACCAAGCTTACCTTTAGTAATCATTACTCCGATTTGTCCCCATACATTATCAAATAGACCCTTAGTAGTATCAAACAAATCTGCAATTAGAGTTAAGATAAATTCTTTAAATTCCCCTATTTTTACTACCTTTGATGGTGGCGATAGCATGGAGATGGAAGAAGGTTTTGAGTTAGAAATCACAAAATCTAATTTGAAATTAAGTTTGTTACGATCTCAAGAAACACAATACTTCAATGTTCTGAAGGATAAATTGATGTGGAGTAATAATTATGGGAGAAAATGAAAGAGATATATTCTTGCATGATTGGGTAATAGATGAAATAAAGTTTCAATACTCAAAGGAATTTAACGAAATTCAAATTAATAAGCATGGTGTTGAAGTAAATGATATTCAAGGACAATTTCCTGATATTATTTTTGCTAACTATGGGCAGGTAGTAATGTTAGGCGAGGTTGAGTCAACAATTAATGATAATTCTATAGAAAAATGGAAGAATATTATGTCCACAGGTATTAGCTTAATAGTATTTGTCCCAAAAGAAAAATTAAAGTTAGCCAGAGATATGTGTTGGGAAAATAAATTGATAGAGAAAATTAAAGTATCCTCCTTTTCAGTCGAGATTCCTATTAAATAAATTCTATATGAGATTTAAATGAAATCCCGTTAATGAAGTCTTTGCCTGAAATTTTTTTTTGCCCACTTTTTTGAATATGTAATATCTCGATATTTGTATCTTTACAGCCTACAATCATACAGCCATTAACTTTTTTAATAACTCCAGGGGGAATTTTCTCTGAATTATTCTGAGTAATTTGATAAATCTTTATCATAGATTTATCAAGTTTGGTGTATGCAACGGGCCAAGGATTACACCCACGGATTAAGTCATTAATCTCATTAAAACTCTTCTCCCAATCAATTAAACCATCCTCTTTTGTCATCTTTGGAGCAATTGTTGCCTTGCTATGATCCTGCTTCTTTGAATTAATAATTGGGTTAATATCAAGCTCTTTGATTAGCTTAACTATTTGACTAGCACCTAGATTTGCTAATTTTTCTGTAAGAGATATCGTGGTGTCAGCACTTTGAATGCCGATTTTAGAGATGGATATTATATTTCCTGAATCCATTCCCTCATCCATTTCCATTAACGTTATCCCTGTTTCTTTATTACCATTTATAATGGCTCTATTTATAGGCGCCGCACCTCTAAGCTGTGGAAGTAATGATGCATGAATATTTATACAGCCAATTTTTGGTATCGATAAGATTTCTTTAGAGAGAATTTTACCATAAGCCGCCACGACAATAATATCTGGTTCAATATCATTAATTTGAGATAAAAAATCTTTATTGTCTTTAATTTTTTCTGGTTGCAAGAATTTAACATCTCTATTAATACAATAGGTTTTTACAGGAGAAAAAATTATTTCTTTTTTTCTTCCTGTTGGCTTGTCAGGTTGAGTAACAACAAGACTAACGTTGAAATGTTGATTGATGGACTCTAAGCTTTTTAATGCAAAATGTGGAGTTCCCATAAAAATTATTTTCATTTTATTCAAATAAGTCTAAGAGGCCTTTTATATTTCTTCTCACAAAGAATTTAATCTGATCAATATAAGAAGTTTTTCTGAAATAAACCGTTTCATTCTCTTTAAAGACTGTTATGCTTCCCCCTATTTCAAATTCTCCTTCAAAGAGTGCTCTTGCAAAAATTCTTTTGTGTTTCAAAGTATCAATTATCCCCAGTGTTAGAGGTGAGTCAAATCCCTCCGGAGTAACGTAGAGAGTCGTATAGCTCGCAAGTTTTCCTTCTAACTCCTCACCCTCATTTATAAGCTGAGCACTATCAGGTATTTTTTGAATAATTGCATGATCTATTTGATTGTAATTAGGAATAGTTGTATTTCTATATGCAACTTTTTCTAGGATATTTACAAAAATATTGTTTCCCATTCCACCGATAGAGTGACAAAGGGCAATATTATTCTTTTCAACTTGTCTTGAATCAGATACTTTATTTCGCATTTGCTTAACACAATCTACTATTTGGGCGAGACCCGTTGCACCTACAGGGTGCCCTCTAGATTTTAGGCCGCCAGATGGATTAATAGGAAGATTACCTTTTAATTTTGTTTCATCATTAAGTATGTGGATATAAGATTTACCCTGATCAAAAAAACCTAAGTCCTCAGTATTTATGGCCTCGAAGCTAGTAAAGGCATCATGAACTTCAGCAAAATCAATATCTTTAGGTGAAAGCGATGAAGACTTATAGGCTTTTTTTGCCGCAAGTTTTGTTGCAGCAAAATGGCTTAAAGATACCCTATTTTTTAGGCTTACGGTATCAGTTGCATGCCCTAGACCACTAACCCTTATATCGGTCTTTTCACATGACAGCATCAAGCCAACTGCACCGTCCGAAATAGGTGAACAGTCATACATTTTTAAAGGATTAGATATGACTTTACTATTATTATAATCATCTTCAGATATTTCTTTTTGGAAATGCGCTAAGGGATTCATAGAGCCATTGTAGTGATTTTTTATCGCTATAGTTCTTAATAATTCATTTAATAATTCTTTATTCATTTTATATCTAAGTTTATATGCCATAGTTACCATAGCTGCGAGTGAAGGCATACTTGCTCCGGATTCTCTTTCATTTTCTTCAATGACTTTTGCTAGTATTTTAGTAACCTTTTGTGTCTCTAACCCTGACATTTTTTCCCCTGCGATCAGAAGTATATTTTTATAAATACCTGAAGCAATCAAATTACAACCTAAACTAAATATTGCCGCGCCTGAAGATGATGCTGTTTCTATTCTTAATGAGGGGATACCTTGAATGTCTAAGTAATCTGCCACTAATGAGGAAATATTGGAATTACTACTGAATTCTTCTGGATTCATTGATCCAATTAAAAGACAATCCGGTTTTCTTTTAGAGTCCGCTATACATTCCATACCCGCTTGTGTGGTCAGTTGCCTCAGACTTAAGTCAAAACGACCAAATTTTGTCATCGAAGTGTTTTCTACATAAACTTCACGCATTTCTTTTTAATTTTAGCATATCAGAAATATTTAACTGGATACAATTCTATGAATTGTATATATTTTATTAATCATGATTAGAATTCCAAAGTTTTTCAATATCCTTTTATATCTATTCCTTTTTTTATTTTCATGGAATAGTCTAGTCAAAGCATCAAGCTTGCCTGATTTAGTGGAACAATTAACTAGTTCAGTAGTCAGAATAGAGACAACAAATATTAGTAAACAAAATCTAAGTATCACAGGAGACCCTTTTTTTGATGAGTTCTTCAGAAGACAGTTTGGTGATGATTCCCAACCTAGGACTTCCAAAGGCCTGGGCTCTGGCTTCATTTATTCCAAAAATGGGTATGTTGTTACAAATTTTCATGTTATTGAAAAAGCAAATGATATTTCAGTAGTACTAAATAATGGAAATCGATATGATGCTAATGTTGTTGGAACAGATTCGAGAACCGACTTAGCCTTATTGAAAATCTCTACAAATGAATCTTTAAATGTAGTTAAAGTTGGTAATTCAAACAAGTTGAGAATTGGTGAAGACGTTATTGCAATTGGAAATCCATTAGGGTTTGGAGCAACAGTCACAACTGGAATAATAAGTGCTAAAGGTAGGTATATTGATGGACTAGGAACTTATGTTGATTTCTTACAAACAGATGCAGCATTAAATAGGGGGAATAGTGGGGGACCCCTCTTTAATTTTAAAGGAGAAGTCGTAGGTGTTAACACTGCAATAGCAGCAAATGGGCAAGGAATTGGATTTGCAATACCTATTTCAATGGCAATCGATGTTATTAAGGATTTGCAGGAGAATGGAAAGGTTCGAAGGGGTTGGATGGGTGTAGTTGTACAAAAAATAACTCCGGAAATTTCAGATTCCTTAAATCTTAGTTCAACTAATGGTGCCTTGGTAAGCAAGGTTTTAAATGACGGTCCTGCATTTAAGTCAGATTTGAGAAGGGGAGATATAATAAAATTTATTAATGGGATTAAGATTATTACATATGAAGATTTGCCTAAGGAGGTAAGTAAACTTAAGCCTGGAACAGAAATTAGTTTAGTTATTTTGCGTGAATCAAAGGAAATAAATATTCAAATTATCTTAGGTGATATCCCCGAGCCAAAAGGTACTCAATCTTTAAATTCTAACATGGGAGCTAAAAAATTCGGCATCATAGTTACTCAAATTCCCGATTCACAAGATAAAGAAAAGACCAAGATAATAGTCTCTAATGTGGCTAGGTCATCTGATAATACAAAGTTTTTTCTTAAAGGGGATATTATTTTAGAAATTAATAGGCAGCTCGTAACTGATATTGATTCTTTTAATTCAGCAATGAAGAATATTAAATCAGGTCAGAATTCTCTTTTTCTAATACAAAGACAAAATAGAGATTCTGAAGTTACCTTATATAAATCAATTAAATCTAATTAGATTTATCTTTTAAACGGAATACCAATCATTGTAGTAGAAGGGGTTGCAAAATTTCTTTTAGGAATTAGACCCGAACTTATCGATTTCGTTACAGCTTCTAATGAAAGTTTCAGAGCGTGAGCAAATTCTTCCGGGTAATTTGCTTTTGAGATAGCTGTATTAAGTAGTATTCCATCATAACCCATTTCAAATGCCTGACAAACGTGAGATATCCTTCCAATTCCTGCATCAATTATTAATGTCAGATTAGGCATTTCTTCCCTAATTTTCATAAGTTTTTCAGGGTTTTCTAGTCCTCTACCAGAACCAATTTGAGAACCCCAAGGCATAATTACTTCACAACCCAAGGATTCAAGAGTTTTAGTAAATTTGAAGTCATCTGTAGTATACGGAAGAACTTTAAATCCCTTTTTAATTAGTGATTCTGTTGCTTTGATTGTATTTTTTATCGAAGGTTTTAATGTAAGATCATCTTCAATAACCTCAAGCTTAATTAAATCTGTTTCAAAAAGTTCTCTTGCCATTTCTGCTGTAACAATTGCCTCTTGGGCAGAGAGACACCCAGCTGTATTTGGAAGTATAGTGCATTTTGATTTTTTAATTAATTTAAAAAAGGAATTATCATCAGCGTCATTTAGCCTACGAACTGATACTGTAACCATCTCAGTTTTTAATATTTTTATACAGTTAAGTAAAACCTTAGGCGAAGGATAACCTGAGGTACCTAGTATAATGTTTGTTTTAAAATTTTGCCCATATATTTGCATTTATCCACCTGGGTGAGCTGAAACAACTTCAATTATATCGCCTTTAACGATAATTGTATTTTTATACTTTGATTTTGGTACAAATTCATTATTGACCGCCACTGCATATGAATATGAATCTGAAAAATTAGTCTTTAAGATTTTTTCCAAATTAATATCATTCTTTATCTGAGTTTTAACACCATTAATAAAAATCATCATCAATCTTAATTATAAATGTAACTTAGGTTTTTGTCTTTTTTATCTTTTAAACATAAATCAATTACAAGGTCAGCAATTAGTGGAGATAAAAGGTAGCCGTGCCTAAATAATCCATTAACAGAAATATGTCCATCTTTTCCTTTTAAATGAGGAAGATTATCGCTGTATGCCGGTCGACAATTTGAAGATAATGATATAATTCTAGCTTCAGAAAATCTTTTGCAAATAAATATCGATGAATTTAGGAGTTCAATTGCGGAACGTACGGATACTGGGGAAAAGTCCTCACTTTCTATTTCAGTCGCACCTATTAAATATGTGTCTTTTTCTCTTGGTGCAATATATATAGGATATCTAAAGTGATTAAGTCTGATAGGCCTAGATATTTTTACTCCTGGTGCAAAGACCTTTATTATTTCACCCCTTACGCCTCTTATATCACTTTTACTCCTTTGTGAGCCTAATCCTGTACATTCTATAATATGATCGAAAGATTTTTTCTCATTATCTTTTAATGTAAGGGTGTTATTTTTAATTTGTTTAACTTCACAGCCATAATTAATTATCGAATTATTTTCAGTTAAATATCTTGATAGGGAATCGATAATTTGCTCCGAATCAATTTGTCCTTCCTCTTTGAAAAACACTCCATTTAAGTCAGTCGAATCGATTGCAGGTTCAAGTTTTCTAAGTTTAGAATTTGAAATTAAAGAGAAATTAGATCTTGAATAGCTATTGATCCTTGAACAAATCGATTCCAAATCAGCCACTTCTTCTTTGTGTGAGATAATTAGGCTCCCTTTTGTTTTAAAGAAAATCTTTTTATTTAAATCTTTAATTATTTCTTTCCATCTTAAAATTGAATCAAAACCCAGGTCAAATATCTTTTTGTCACTATGAATAAGTTCACAGAATGGTGACAACATACCAGCTCCGGTGATACTACAATTTGTAAGATTAAGTTTTTTATCTTTTTCGTAGATTGTTACTCTGTGCCCTTTTTTTTGGAATTTATATCCAACCAGCAGTCCTACAATACCACTTCCAACTATACCAATATTTTTTTTCACTATATTATTTTACACAATGTAACTTGATGATGTAATATTTATCCCACTTATATGCTATATTCATTCTTATGTTTTTTTCAAAAATTAAAAGCTTTGTCAGCATATTTATCATAGCCCTTTTAGTTTTAGGGCTTGTTTTAAGTCTGAGTGTGGGAACTGATATAGTTTCCTTCGGAATGTCTGATAAAATAATCGCAAAAGTTAATAAAGAAGAGATTACTTTGGAGGAATTTAATTATTTTAGGGGACTTAGATTCTCTGAATTACCCAAAGAAGTTTTATCAGATAAAGATTCTATAAGAATAATTGATAGAGAGATTGTTAATACAATAGCAAGAAGAAAAGTTTCAGCATTTGAGGCTGAAAAGCTAGGTTTGTTTGTGTCAGATATTGAAATTAAAAATAAAATAAAAAATACAAATTTATTTAATAGAAATGGTCAATTTATTGGGTTTGAGGAATATCAACTAAGAGTGAAGGATATTTTTGGATTAGGTACGGATATATTTGAACAAATTCTTAGAGAGGAAGCTTTAGCAGAAAAACTTGAATTTTTCTTCTCTTCTTTTATTTCCGTATCTGATAATGAAATAAAGAGTAAGTATATCAATGATTCTACTAAGTTAAATTTTTATATCATAAGACCAAAGAGCACAAATTATAAATTACCAACTTTTTCTAATGAGGAAGTTGATAATTATATTCAAGAAGAAGTCACAAAATTTTCAGGTGAACCTGTCTCTTTCAGAACAGCTATTCTTGATTACAACGATATAACTGTTGATATAGATATTACTAAGAAGGATATTGATACATTTATTTTAAATTATTCTTCTGATCAAGAGAATCTTACTGATGAAAAAGCACGGGTTCTGATTCGTAAAAGAATAGCTTTAAATATTTTCCCTGAAAAGTTTGAATACCTTACTAAATTATCTCAAAACAAAAATTTTGAAGATATTATTAATCAGTTAGGAATTTCCGAAGAGGCAAATAATATTAATATCCAATCATCTGAAATTTTGCTTCCACAAGATTTAATTAATCAAATCCAAGCTGCTAAGTTCGAAAATAAAAAACCTAAGGTATTTTATGCGGGTGATGCAATATGGATAATATCAAGAACAAGTAAAAATATATATTCAAAAGAGGAAGCATTAGAAAGTTTGAAGTCCCAACATCTTACAGGGTATAAAATTCAACTACTTGAAAAATTATTATCTGAAAGTCAACAGAATCATAAGTTAATATTTGAATCTATAAAAGCAAGTAGTGATTTTAGCTATGAATTTAATTATGATATAAACTTTGCTGATTTTAGTGCTGTTACCAATGATAAAGTAGGATATAAGTCTCTGAAAGAAGAAGAATTTATACCTTTTATTATAAATATCGAATCCGAGAATTTTATAATATTTATTGAGAAAATAAGAAAAGCTAATTCAGATTTTTTATTATTGGACAAAGATAAGATTAAGAAAGACTTATCAATCCCAAGAAAGAAAAAGATTTACAGTGTTTTCCTGTCCGAAATTTATAATTCATCAACCATTGAATATAATACAAAATATATAAATTAATGTAATTTATATTCAAATTTATTAATATTAACTATTGCCTTTATATCTAATGTATTTTATTATTTGCAAAAATGAGAATAAAGTCCTTATATATTAAAGGTTTTAAGACGTTCTATGAGAAATCCATAATAAATTTTGATTCTGAAATTTCCACAATTGTTGGTCCAAACGGTTGTGGCAAGACCAATTTATTGGATGCGATGAGATGGGTTCTTGGAGAGCAAAACCCTAGATTACTTAGGCTGGACTCAATGTCTCAAGTTGTAGCCGATGGAAACGATAACCTGCCCAAGCAAAATTTTGCTGAAGTATCTTTATTGGTCGAGAATGAAGAAGAGAATGAGTTCATAGAAACAGAAATAAAAAGAAAGCTCTACAGATCCGGTGAGAGTGAATATTATTTAAATGGAACTCAATGTAGATTAAAAGATATTACAAATATTATAATGTCTGAAGGAGCTGGCTCCAGAAGCTTTACCATAATTCCACAAGGACAAATTGACACTTATATAACATCTAAACCTGAAGAAAAAAAGAATTTAATTGATGAAGCAGCTGGTCTAGCAATTTACAAATCCAAGAGAGCCGAAACAGAACGAAAGATAATATTGGTTAAAGATAATTTAGAAAGGATGAGAGATATTCAGATTGAAGTAAAAAATCAAAAAGACACCTTAGAAGATCAAGCTAGGAAGGCTAAATCATATTCGGAATTAGTTGATAAATTTAAAAGTCTAGAGAAGCTTTTTTATAAAAATAGATTTAGGGATTTAAATAATAAGTTGTCAAAATTTTCAAAAGAAAAAGAAGAGTTCAGCAATATTACAAATGAATTTGAAAAAGCTAGAAGTGAAATCAAAGCAAATCTTCATACTTCTAGCGATAATCAAAATAAAGTTGTTAAAACCATTGATGATTTAAATAATTCCTACCTAGAATTAAAAGAAGAGAAGATTGAGGTTTCTTCTGAAGTGAATATTATGCAAAAAGAAAATATGATATTAATTGATGAACTAGATAGAGTAAAAGATACTAAGAAAGATTTAAGAGATGAAGTCGATAGTATGATCCTGGAAACTGAAAATATTAGTAAAAGTTATAAGGATTTGCAAAAAAAAATCTTTGATGCTAATGAGCAAATTAATTTCTCTTCTCATGACAATGAACGTGATTTAGATATTACTCAGGATGAAGTAAAAATTAAACTTTTAGACGCAGTTGAGCGCTACTCTTCTTTGAAAACTAGCTATTCAATTATTGAAAATGAATTAAGTGACCTATCAACAAAACAACTTAAATATGAGGATGAATCTAGTAAGTTAGAGGAATCTATTTCTAGTATTGAAATAAAAATGAGGGAAATTAAAGAAAAGTCATCAGAGCTTGAATTGATTAGAGATAATTGTATAAAGAATAAAAAAGAGGAAACAGAGAAGCTTACTTGTATTAATACCGAGCTTAAAGATATAAATATAAAATATTCAAAAATTCTTTCAGATCTCGAAGCTACTAATTCTAGAGTTAAAGTTTTAGAAAATATTGAGTCTACATATGGTTGGCTGCCAGAGGGTATTAGGAATTTTGTTCATCAACTTAAAGGTAAAAGTATAAATGGTACTGTATCTGATTTTATCAAATCAAAAGAAGGATATGAAAAAGCTGTAGAATCTGCCTTAGGAGAGAAACTCAAGTGGATTTTAATTAACGATAAGAATAATACAATCGATACAATTCAAACTTTTAAGAATACATGTTCTGGTAGAGGAACTTTTATTTCTTTAGATAACAGGAGGCTTGCTGGTGGAAGTCTAAGATTAAGCCAAATAAGCATTATGGACTGTATAGAATGTAGCCAAGAAAACCGTCCATTTTTAAGCTCAATACTTGGTGATACATATGTTTCAGATGGGTTAGTAGAAGCTATTAAAGCCAGAGAAGAATTTCCAGGGTTTAACTTTGTAACAAAAGATGGAGAATTTTTTGATGCAAATGGTTCAATATCAGTAGGATCAGCTCCAGAGAATATATTACAGATAAAAGATGAAATCAAAGATTTAAATAATCAAAAATTGGAATACGATAAGAATATAGATTTAGTTGGTATTGAAATAAAAAAAATCGAGGAAGAAATTTTTGATATTAACAATAGGATAAATTCTTTCGATAACGAGATTTCATCATATACGGATTCTTATGAGGTTATTTCACGAAAACTAAATGATTTTAACTCCAGGCTATCAGGCGAGACATCTCTTAGAGAAAATATTCAATCTCAAATAAAAGAGCTTGAAGCAAGCTTGATGCTAAAAAAGAAAAAACTTGATGATATATATGATGAAATTAATGTAATAATTGAAGAAAAAGATGAGTTTGAAAGAAAGTTTAATTTATTAGAAAAAGCTAAAGATATCTCATCCTCAGAAATTATACTTGAATCTAAAAAGACTGAAATTAAGAATCTTGAGGAATCTCTTAATAATCAGGGGAACTCTAAAAAAAATCTTAGTGAAAAGATTGATTCAGTTTCTTTAAAAATCGAAACAGAAACAAGCAGGATTATTGAACTTGAAGATAAAATAGAATTAAATTCCCTTAAGATAAAAAAATGCGGACAGACATTAGAGAACTTGGGACTATCCGAGGCAGGACTGGTGCAGGATATATCTGAATCGAAAAAAGAATTAGAGAATATAAAGATTAGCTTATCAAATGGTAGTTCTGAAATCGAAAAAAGCGACGAAATCTTAGAAGAAAGAAGAATTAAAGGATTTGAATTGGATTCTAATATCCAAAAAGTTGAGATTGAAATTGAGCAATTACTTGAAAATCTCAACCCTGATATTGATGCTTCTGAAATCAAAAAGGTTAATTCCGATGAATCTCTAAGAATTGATGAATTAGAGAAAAATAATGATTTATCTAAGTCAAAATTTTATAAATTACAAAAAACAATAGAAGGTTTTGGCCCAGTAAATCTATTGGCGCCAGAGGAGTTTGAGAAGTTACAGGAAAGATTTGATTTTACAAATTCACAAATTGAAGATTTGGATGAATCATTAATGAACTTAAATAAAACAATTAGCAAGATTGATGGGGAGTCTGAGACTGCTTTTATGGAAACATTTAATAAAATATCAGATAAATATGATCAATATATAAAAACATTATTTGGTGGAGGAGAGGGCAAGCTTGTATTGACTAATCCAAGCTCTATCAAAGATACAGGAATTGAAGTAATGCTTAAGATAGGACTGAAAAAATACAGAAATCTTAAGTCTTATTCAGGTGGTGAACGAGCCCTTGCAGGAATAGCACTATTGCTTTCAGCTTATTTTGTCAAACCTGCACCATTCTTATTGCTTGATGAAGTAGATGCACCCCTTGATGATAAAAATATAGACAAATTTGGGTTGATGCTGAAAGAAATATCAGCTAAATCTCAAGTTGCAATAATTACTCATAATAAAAAAACTATGAAATTTTCAAATAAATTAATAGGTATTACATCCAAGCTAGAGGGTTTAAGCGAGGTTATCCCCGTGGACTTATCAGAATAGATCTCTATAATCTGAATTTATAATGTTGAATTTAATAAAAAAAATATTTGGTTCGGATAATAAAAGGGAGCTCTCACGAATTGGCAAACTCGTAATTTCCATTAATAAACTCGAGGAAGAAGTATCATTAAAGTCAGATTTAGAACTTAAAAAAGAAGTTGAAGTAATAAAAGCTAATATACGAAGTCCTCAAGAATTAGAAGAACATCTTGTAAGAGTACTGGCTATTGCCCGTGAAATTTCCAATAGAAAGCTTGGATTAAGACCCTTTGATGTTCAGCTTATAGGAGCTATAGCTATTCATGAGGGAAAAATTGCAGAAATGAAAACAGGTGAAGGTAAGACCTTAGTTGCTTCATTAGCTGTAGTATTAAACTCTATTTTTAGCTCTGTACATTTGATTACTGTTAATGATTATTTAGCAAGGAGGGATGCTTTATGGATGTCACCGATTTATATATCTTTAGGACTTAAAGTAGGAATACTAAATAACGACAAGTCCTACCTTGTTGAACAAAATGCAACAGGAGAATATATTTTATCTGAATCAGAAAGAAGTGATGTTTATAAGTCAGACATTGTATACGGTACAAATAGTGAATTTGGTTTTGATTATCTTAGAGATAATATGAAGTATTCTTTAGATGAAGTAGCACAAGGGGATCATTTCTTTGCTATTGTAGATGAGGTAGATAGTATCCTTATCGATGAGGCAAGAACACCCTTGATTATTTCAGGCCCAACAGATAGCTCTATGACTGACTATTCAAATATTAATAATCTTGCAAAAACTTTAAAGTTAGAGGATATTACAAAAGATGAAAAAACTAAGCAAGTTTTTATTTTAGAATCTGGAATTGAAAAAATAGAGAAAAGTCTTTCTTTAGAGAACCTATATGATCCAGCAAATCTTTCTACTTTACACTCAGTAACACAGTCTCTTAGGGCTATTCATATGTATGAAAAGGATAAGGACTATGTTGTTCAGGAAGGTAAAATTGTGATAATTGATGAGTTTACTGGACGCTTGATGCCAACTAGGAGATGGGGTGAAGGTTTACATCAAGCGGTTGAAGCAAAAGAGAGGCTAAACGTTGAGGAGGAGAATCAAACCCTAGCGTCAATTACTATCCAGAATTATTTTAGAATGTATGATAAGTTATCTGGGATGACAGGTACAGCTGATACAGAAGCTTTAGAATTTGATAATATTTATGATTTAAAAGTATTGGTAATTCCTACTAATTCTCCGATGATCAGAGAAGATTTGAATGATTTAATATATCGAACTGAGAAAGAAAAATTTGATGCCGTTGTAGATTCTATTGTAGATTTTAATAATAAAAGAAATCCTATCTTAGTTGGTACAATTTCAGTGGAAAAATCAGAACAACTAAGCAGAGAGTTAAATAAAAAAGGAATAGAGCACAAAGTTTTAAACGCAAAGAATCATGAGTCAGAGTCAGAAATCATAGCAGATGCAGGAAAAATGGATGCAGTAACTATAGCTACTAATATGGCTGGAAGAGGGACTGATATTAAGCTAGGAGGAAATCCTGATTACATTGAGAATAATCCTTTGTCTTTAGAAAAAATAGAGAAAGAGAAAAATGATATATTGGATTTGGGTGGACTAGTTGTTCTCGGTACCGAGAGACACGAGTCTAGGAGGATTGATAATCAATTGAGAGGAAGGTCAGGGAGACAGGGTGATCCAGGAAGAAGCCAATTTTTTGTATCAATGGAAGATGATTTAATGAGGTTGTTTGGTTCAGAGAGAATTTCTTCAATGATGACAAAATTTGGTTGGAAAGATGGAGAACCAATAGAACATAAAATGATTACAAATTCCTTAGAAAATGCTCAAAAGAAGGTTGAAGGTAGAAATTTTGAAATAAGAAAATATTTACTAGATTATGATGACGTTCAGAATAAGCAACGTGAGGTAGTCTATGGGATAAGGAATAAGTTGTTAAGAGATGAAGAAATAAGTGAGATACTCTCAGAAATTTCAGAAGAAGTTTTTTTAGGAATCGAAAATACTTATGATAATCAACAATCTTTAAATGAAAGCGACAGTCAATCTATTATAAGTTCTTTGGGATTGGAGAGTAACATTGAGTTTAAGAATTTACAGGAATTTAAAGACTTAGTTGAGAATAAGATTAATGAAAAAATCTCATCTCTAGGCGAACTCTATAAGCCTGTGTCAAAATATATTCTGTTAACAACATTAGACATGAGTTGGAAAGAACATTTATTGGGAATGGACTATTTACGAGATAGTGTTGGTTTACGAGCTTATGGTCAAAAAAATCCTTTACGGGAATATAAAAAAGAAGGCTTTGATATGTTTGAAGAAATGGTAGAACGCTTTAATTTTGATGCTTTAAGAAGCTTTTTGGCTGTAGAGCCAGTAACAAATGAAGAAATTATTAGACTAGAAAAAGAAAAAGATAATCAAGAGAAAATGCAATATCTAAGTGATGCTGAAATAATTGACTCCAATGAGAGTGAAAATTCTCAATCCATAATGGAAAACGATTCTGAGTCAAATAAAAATAAGATTATTTCTAAGAATAAAATGCAAAAAGAAAAAATTAAAAGAAGAAGTCTTGAAAAGAAAAAGAGACTTCAAAGGAAGAAGCAAAGGAAATGATGAGAAACATTAAAATTACAACATCATCTATTTTAAGCATCATAATAATAGTTGGCTTAGTTTTTGTTTTTGGATCAATTTTTTTAATTATTTTGGCTATATTTTTCCTAACTAAGATTTATAGTCTTTTTTTTAAAAAGAAGAAAGTAGATGCTTCTCACGAAAGTAATTTAAAGAATGAAAGCGAAGTAGACATTGTTGATGTAGACAAAGATGATTACAAAATAGATTAAATATCATCAATATTATTTGCTAATTCTACATCCAAATTTGATAAGCCATCAATTGAATGAGTCGATAAATATATTTCAACTTTGTTATAAGTATTTTGAATATTAGGGTGATGGTTCAGTTTCTCTGATTCAATTCCAACTTGCACTATAAATCCTAGTGCATCAGAAAAATTTGAGAAAATAAATTTTTTGTATAACTGATTTTTTTTTATTGACCAGGTTGGTACCATAGCTTTTATTTTATTCTTAGGAATAACTTTAGGTTTTTTCATAATAAAATGAAGATAAACAGAAAATATTAACAAGTCAAAAAAATAAATTATAATTAGTAAGTGTTTGAATTTTATTTATCTTTAGGATCAAATTTAGGAGATAGACTTTTAAATTTGAGAAAAGCAATTAAACATCTCTCTTTATATAAAGAAAATAATGAAGAAATTATATTCATTGAAGAAGTTTCTAGTGTTTATGAAAGTTCTCCAATTCCTTCATCTGACCAGCCAAATTTTTTTAATATAATATTAAGAATAAAGAGCAAAATTGAGCCTATCGATTTGCTAGATATTATTAAGATAATTGAGCTTGATTTCGGACGAGACTTATCCCATAAAAATCAGCCTCGTATTATAGATATTGATATAATATTCGTGAGATACTCCGAAAATCATATTCTAATTGAACCTAATGAATACGGTGGAAGACTAGAGGTACCTCATCCTCGGGCTCATCAAAGAGCCTTTGTTTTAATGCCCTTACTAGAAATAGATTCTGATATAATCCATCCATTGATTCATAAAACCATTAAAGAAATATTTATAAATTTAGAGAAACAAGAAATTTTAAAATTAGGAAGTATTAGTTATTGAAAACTCTAAATCAATGTATATCATTTTCTTATGAGCACAAAGCCAGCGAAATTTAAATTAGGCGCAATTGTTAAGCATAAAAAGTTTCATTTTAGAGGAATAATATTTGATGTTGACCCTATATTTAATAACACGGATGAGTGGCTAGAGAGAATACCTGAAGACCGTAGACCCAAAAAAAATCAGCCGTTTTATCATCTCTTAGCTGAGAATGAAGATAAAAGTGTTTATATAGCCTATGTTTCTCAGCAAAATCTTGAAGAGGATTTAGAGAAAGAACCATTTACACATCCGTCAGTAAAATTAATATTTGATGGAAAGGACACGGAAGGTAATTATATAGTTAAGCAATCAACTAATTGATTTTTCAAGTGAAGTTAGAGTATTCCAAAGCAACATTGTTATAGTCATTGGTCCAACACCCCCAGGAACTGGTGTGATAAACCCAGATATCTTTTTCACAGCTTCAAAATCCACATCACCTGCAAGTTTTCCTGTATCTAGCCTGTTAATTCCAACATCAATGACAATGGCCCCTTCTTTTACCATTTCTTTTTTTACAAAATGTGCACGCCCAATCGCAGCTACAATTATATCTGCTTCTTTTAAAACATCTTCTAAATTTTTTGTTCTTGAATGACAGATTGTAACTGTTGCATTTTTTTGCAATAAAAGTATTGCTGCTGGTTTTCCGACAATATTACTTCTTCCCAGTACAACAGCATTCTTCCCTTCAATATCTATATCATAAAATTCAAGCATTTTAATTATTCCATGCGGTGTACAGGGTATAAATTGTGGTTTTCCTTCAAATAGGTAACCGGCATTTATTGGATGAAAACCATCAACATCTTTCTCAGAGGAAACTGAATTTAATATTAATGAATCGTCAATATGTTTTGGTAATGGTAATTGAACTAAAATGCCATTAATTTTTTTGTCATTATTTAATTTATTAATTAACTCAAGCAACTCATCTTGAGTTGTTGACGCAGGTAGCTTATGTTCTTCAGAGTATATGCCAACATCTTCACAGGATTTTCTTTTATTCCTAACGTAAATTTGTGAGGCTGGGTCTTCACCAACTAGAACTGCGGCTAGACCTGGAACTCTTGAATGTTTATCTTTTATAGCCTTCGTTTTTTCTTTAATCTTTTCTCTAATACTAGCTGATACTAATTTACCATCTATAATTTTTGCATCCATTTTGACTCTCCTATGTAAAATGATTTAATGGTCCATGTCCTTTTCCGATATTAAAAGAATTTTTTATGGCCATATTTATGAATTGTTTCGCATTTTTCGTTGCATCTAATAAATTCATTCCTAAAGCTATATTACCAGAAATAGCAGCAGAAAGTGTACATCCAGTTCCATGAGTATTAGAGGTAGCGTATCTTTTCCCTGAAATAGTATAGATTTTATTATTAAAGCTCAAATAGTCGATAGACTTGCTTTTGTCTTCTGAATGACCACCTTTTATTAAAACATTACTAGCTCCTAGTTTAGTAAATTCATTAAAACACTCTTCAATATCCTTTTTGGTTTTAATTTTTTTCATTTTTGTTATTATCGAGGCTTCATGAAGATTTGGAGTAACAAGAAAAGAACCAGGCAAGATGTTTTTTACAAAAAAATTTATAGAACCGGACTTTAATAGATAATCACCCGATTTAGAAATCATTACAGGGTCAAGAATAATTGGAATATGTTTAAATTTTTTTAATGATTTAGAGACAGTTTGCATTATTACTTTGTCATATAGCATACCTATTTTAATCGAAGAAACTTTAAAATCCTTCAAAACGGCCTTTATTTGATCAGATACAATATTGGGCTGTTGTCTTTTGATTGATATAACTTCTTGTGTATTTTGAGCAGTTATACATGTAATAGCCGTAGTTGCAAAAACTCTTAAAGTATTTAAGGTTTTAATATCTGCCTGAATACCTGCACCTCCCCCAGAATCAGAGCCTGCAATGCATAAAACAACTGGTATATTCTTTTTCATTTGATATTTATTATTTTAAAGGATTTTTTCTTATATAAAAAATCTTAATTTTTTTCTGTAATTTAGTGTAAAATTATATTATTATCCCCTGTTGGCTTTATTATGAAAAAAAATAGACTTTTATATGAAAAGCAATTTGAACATGATGCATGCGGAGTTGGTTTCGTTGCCGATATAAATGGCAAAAGAGCTAATAAAATCCTTCAAAAAGCCTTGGAAGGAGTAGTTAATCTTACTCATAGAGGTGCCGTGGGCGGCGATAAAAAAACTGGAGACGGAGCAGGAATTTTAACTCAGCTCCCCTTAGAGCTTTTTAACGATTTTTTGACAAATAGTAAAGTTGATAATATTACTTTAGGAAATTTTGCTGTTGGCATGTTCTTTCTGCCTAATATTGATACTCCAGAATTCGATAAATGTGTTGAAACTATAAAAAGTTCTATAAGTAAAGATTTTAATTTGATTGCTGTTCGTGAAGTACCTATCAATTCTTCAACTATAGGAACAAAAGCACGTGAAAGCCTACCTGAAATATATCAATTTTTTGTATCTTGTAATAATTTTACTAATCAGGATGATTTTGAAAGAGATTTATATAAATTAAGAAAAACTATTGGAGCAAAGATTGGTAATTTAAAAAATTACTATTGTTGTTCATTTTCTTCTAGAACGATTCTTTATAAAGGAATGCTACAAGCGCATCAACTAGATCAGTTCTACTTAGATTTAAGAAACCCGAATTTTAAAACTTCCATAGCTATTTTTCATCAAAGATATAGCACTAACACCTTTCCAGATTGGAAAAGAGCTCATCCATTCAGGACTTTAGGACATAATGGTGAAATTAATACTATCCAGGGAAATAGAAATTGGATGAAAGCCAGAGAAAATTGTGCTAGTTCTGACATTTGGGGAGAAAACATTGAGCTACTAAAACCCTTCATAGATGATGATGGAAGTGATTCATCTGAGTTAGATAATGCACTTGAATTGATGACTTTATCTGGAAGAAATATATTAGAATCCATTTGCATGCTAGTACCAGAAGCCTATGAAAAAATCTCTGATTTATCCGATAGTGCTAAAGCTTTTTATGACTATAGCTCATGCATTGTTGAGCCATGGGATGGTCCTTCAGCTATTGTATTTACCGACGGGAGGTATATAGGTGCAATCTTGGATAGAAATGGTTTAAGACCAATCAGATATCATATAACCAGAGATGATATGATTATCTTAGGCTCTGAAGCTGGAATGTTAAATCTTAATCCCTCCGATATAGTTAGATCCGGTAGAGTTGGGCCTGGCAAAATTTTAGCAGTTGATACAAAAGACAAAGTTCTTCTCTTTGATAAAGAGGTCAAGGAAAATATCTCTGGTAATAAAGATTTTATAAAATGGTCTAGTGAAAAGTTCCTTAATGCTAATGAAATAATTAAATCAAACGAAGATGTTATTGAGGAACATTCTTTCCTTGATGAAGATAATTTGCTACACCTTCAAAAGGCTTTTGGATATTCGTTGGAAGATTTAGAAAGACTGATTGAGCCAATGAGCCTAACAGGTAAGGAGCCAATTGGTTCAATGGGAGATGATACTCCAATAGCAGCCTTATCATCGAAGCCAAAATCAGTTTTTTCTTATTTTAAGCAAAGATTTGCCCAGGTTACTAACCCTCCTATTGATCCATACAGAGAAGACAGTGTAATGTCCCTTAGGGTTGTAATTGGTGATAAATCTAATTTTTTTAATTTAATTAATGACAAAAATGATTATTTATTTTTTGATTCACCTGTTTTAACTAATAAAGAATTTTCATGGATTAAGAGTTTAAAATCATCTTCATTTAAAGTTTCCAGATTAGATACTCTTTTTAATATTAGTAAAAACAATTCCTTGGAAGAGTCTTTGTTAGATTTAAAAAAATTAGCAATTAAAGAAGTTGAAGCTGGAGCTACAATTTTAATCCTTTCAGACAGAGGCATTTCTAAGGAATTATGTCCTATTCCAATAATGCTCGCAGTAAGCACTATTCACAACCAATTAATTGCCTCAGGCAAAAGGATGAATGTCTCAATTATTGTAGAGAGTGGAGAAGTTAAAGAAGACCATCATATATGTTGCTTATTAGGCTATGGAGCATCAGCCATAAACCCCTATTTAGCTTTTGCAAGTGCCAAAAATTGGATGTCAAAATTTGATGGAAATTTAGACGATTATGAATCTAATTATAAATTAGCATTAGAAAGAGGAATCTTAAAAGTGATGTCAAAGATGGGGATAAGTACTGTTGCAAGTTATACAGGCTCACAAATATTTGAGATAATCGGTATTGATGAAGGAACATCAGCTAAATTTTTCCCAGGAACTGTAAGTAGACTAGGTGGTGTCTCATTAGAAAATTTTGCAACAGACACTCTCGCGCTTCATTCAAGAGCCTATGAACAAGGTGATGATAAATTAAAAGAAGAGGGTATTTACAGATTTAGAAAAGATGGAGAATTTCATTCTTTAAATCCCCCTGTATTTAAAGCTATAAGAAGAGCTTCTAAGACTGGTTCATATGATGATTATAAAAGATTTATAAAAATGTCAGAGGATAGACCACCCTTTTTAATTAGAGATTTACTAAAGTTTAATTTAAAAAAACAAATTGATATTGAAGAGGTCGAATCAGTTGACCAAATTATGAAAAGGTTCAGGACAGGAGCAATGTCTCATGGCGCTCTTAGTACAGAGGCACATGAAGCTGTAGCAATTGCTATGAATGAAATTGGTGGAAAGAGTAATAGCGGTGAAGGCGGCGAAAACTCAGAAAGATTTACGAAAGATGACAACGGTCAATTCAGGAATAGCGCTATTAAGCAAGTAGCCTCTGGAAGATTTGGGGTAACTCCGGAATATTTAGCTTCTGCCCAACAAATAGAAATAAAAATGGCACAAGGTGCCAAGCCAGGTGAGGGAGGACAAATACCTGGAGAGAAAGTCACTGAAGAAATTGCCTCGCAAAGACTTTCGGTTCCAGGAGTTGGTTTAATATCACCCCCGCCGCATCATGATATTTATAGCATTGAAGACTTAGCCCAATTAATATATGACTTAAAGCATTCGAACCCACAAGCAAGGGTAGGAGTAAAATTAGTTTCAGAAGTTGGAGTAGGTACTGTTGCTGCTGGTGTAGTAAAGGGGTATTCAGACTATGTTCAGATTTCTGGGTCAGAAGGTGGAACTGGAGCTTCACCGCTGGGTTCAATTAAACATGCTGGAATACCTTGGGAGATGGGCTTGGCCGAAACCCAACAAGTTCTAGTAATGAATGATTTAAGAGGTAGGGTTTGTCTAAGCGTAGATGGGGGCTTTCAAAAAGGTTCTGATGTAGTGAAGGCGGCAATTTTAGGAGCAGAAGAATTTGGATTTGGAACTTCTGTTTTAGTAGCTCTAGGTTGTGTTATGGCAAGACAGTGTCACGTAAATACTTGCCCTGTTGGTATAGCTTCACAAAAGCCAGAACTAAGAAAGAAGTTCCCTGGAGTTCCTCAGGATGCGATTAATTATCTTTACTCCATAGCTTCTGAGGTCAGAGAAATCTTAGCAAGTATTGGGGTAAAAACACTTGACGAAATTATAGGAAGACCAGAATATCTAAGGCAAGATACAGATGTTGATTTCCAAAAAACAAAAAATATTGATTTATCAAGATTAATTGCTGATCCTGATCCAACAAACGTAAAGCCCAGAAAAAAAATAATTGATAGGAATAATAGGAATGAAGAGCCTATTGACTATGAGTTAATAAATATTTTTACATCTAGCATACACGAGTTCAAAAAGAATTCATTTGATATGATGATTAGGACTAAAGATAGATCTGTTGGGGCTATTTTGTCTTCTGCTATAGCGAAAAAGTTTGGTAACAAAGGACTTCCAAATGACACAATCTCAATCAACTTCAGAGGAAGCGCTGGACAATCTCTAGGCGCTTACCTTATAAATGGGGTAAAAATAAGTCTCGAAGGTGAAGCAAATGACTATGTTGGTAAATCGATGCACGGGGGTACAATTATCATTCATCCTGATAGAGAATCAAATTTTTCAACCGATGGAAACTCTATAATTGGAAATACAGTTCTCTATGGCGCTACTGCTGGAAGCTTATTTGCCGCTGGAACCGCGGGTGAAAGGTTTTGCGTAAGAAATAGTGGAGCTGTTGCAGTAATCGAAGGTGTAGGTGATCATGCCTGTGAGTATATGACAGGTGGTGAAGTATATATTTTTGGACCAATAGGGAAGAATCTGGGTGCTGGAATGTCTGGTGGAATAGCATATATTTTAAATGAAAATGAAAATATTTCTGAACAGGTTAACCATGATATGGTTTCAATTGAACAAGTTAATGATAAGGACTTAAATAAAATTAAGGAAATACTTAATAGACATGTAGAAACAACAAATAGCGCTAGAGGGATGCTGCTTTTAAAAGATTTTGATAAAATAAGTAGCCAATTTGTTAAGATTATTCCTAAAGAGATTTCAAAATTACTTGCTTCGAAAGGAATCAGTATAGATGATTTTGATTTTATTAATCCAGATTTAAATTAGAAGTTATTTTAGTACTACTAAAAACTGGAAAAGAATTATCGTAATCAGTCTTTTTAATTTTAATTTTTTGTAAACCGCGCATGGCAATCATCGCCCCATTATCAGTGCAGAATTGATTAGATGGGAAAATTGCTTTATTTTTGAAAATTTCCTTTGCCCTATCTCTTAATCTTGAATTACAAGCAACTCCACCAGCAAATAAAATATTTTTTGATTTAAATTTATCGGCAGCCTTAACTGTTTTTGATAATAATGAGTCAACAATTGCTTCTTGATAACAGCATGAAATATCATTTATGTTATCTTTCCAATTCTTGTTTTTTTCAACATAATATCTAAGAGATGTTTTAAGCCCACTAAAACTAAAGTCAAAATCAGATTCTAGATTTGGTATCGGAAAGGAGTGAAATTTATTTGATCCCCTCTTTGATAACCTATCTATTTCTATCCCTCCAGGGTAGCCAAGCTCAAGAATTTTTGCTCCTTTGTCGAAAGCTTCACCTGCAGCATCATCCCTTGTCGATGAAATAAGATTAAAATTATTTTCATTTTCGAGTAGGTATAGGTTTGTATGACCGCCTGAAGCAACTAAACAAATCGATGGAAAACTAATACTGTTTTCAATAAAGCAGGACGCAATGTGACCCTCCAAATGATTTATAGGTAGTACTGGAATGTTCTGGAGTAAGCCAATAGATTTACTAGTTGCTACACCAATCATTAAACAGTTAATTAACCCAGGCCCATTTGTTACACATAAATAGTCGATATCTTCAATATTCTTTTTTGCTTCTGATAAGGATGAATCGATTACAGGTAGAATTTTTTTAAGATGATTTTTTGAGGCAATTTCTGGAACTACACCACCATATTTTTTATGAATATCAATTTGACTAAAGGTTGAATTTGAAAGAACCTCTGAATTAGAATTCATAACTGATACACTAGTTTCATCGCATGATGTTTCAATTCCCATTACGTGGTACATAAAATAAATTATCCATAATATATTTGTTTTACAAAATAAACTAATTAGTAAATTTATGTTAAAATGAGTAGTAAATGAAGAAGGATAATAATATTTTAAAACTTGGTCATGACACTATTTCTAGGGATCCTTTTCCAAATTCAAAAAAGGTATACATAAAAGGAAGCATCTATCCTAATATAAATGTGGGTATGAGGGAAATTGAAATCTCTGAATCTGACAACTTTTTCTCAACAAATCCCAAAAATAATTCTGCTTTTTATTCTACTTACGATACCAGTGGGCCATATACAGATAACAATATTGATATAGATATAACAAAAGGTTTGCCGAAAATAAGAGAGAAATGGATTACTGACAGAGGAGACGTTGAGTTCGCATCAAATTTCTCATCTGTTTTTACAAATAATGAAAGAAAAAAGAAGGATTTAATTCCTTTAAAGTTTCTTAATAGAAAACCCTTAGTAGCTAAAAAGGGTAGCAATGTAACACAAATGCATTATGCTAAACAAGGAATTATTACTCCTGAGATGGAGTATATTGCCATCCGAGAAAATCAAAATATTCAATCTTTTATAGAAAAGGAAAACTTATCCAGTCGCCATAAAGGAGTTGAGTTTAATACAAATCTCCCTGAACATTTGATTACACCAGAATTCGTTAGGTCAGAAGTGGCCTCTGGAAGGGCCATAATTCCCTCAAACATAAATCATCCAGAAGCAGAGCCCATGATAATAGGTGCCAATTTTTTAGTAAAAGTAAATTCCAATATTGGTAATTCAGCAGTTACTTCTAGCATAGGAGAAGAAGTTGAAAAAGCAGTTTGGTCTTGTAGGTGGGGTGGCGATACTTTAATGGACTTATCAACCGGCGCCAATATTCATCAAACTAGGGAATGGATTATTAGGAATACTCCCGTTCCTGTAGGAACTGTGCCGATATACCAGGCATTGGAAAAAGTTAAAGGTGCTGCAGAGGATTTAACATGGGAAGTCTACAGAGATACATTAATTGAGCAAGCAGAACAAGGTGTAGACTATTTTACAATTCATGCAGGGGTACTACTAAGATACATTCCTATGACAGTGAAAAGGAGAACAGGGATAGTTTCTAGAGGAGGGTCAATACTTGCTAAATGGTGCCTGTCCCATCATAAAGAAAATTTCCTCTATACAAATTTTGAAGAAATCTGCTCTATTATGAAAAAGTACGATGTATCTTTTTCATTGGGAGACGGATTAAGGCCTGGATCTATTTATGATGCTAACGATGAAGCTCAATTTGCTGAACTTGATACTTTGGGTGAACTAACGGATATAGCTTGGAAACATGATGTACAAGTTATGATTGAAGGCCCTGGTCATGTGCCTATGCAGATGATTAAAGAGAATGTCGATAAGCAAGTTGATATTTGTAAGGGTGCACCTTTTTATACTTTAGGTCCCTTGACTACAGATATTGCTCCTGGATATGATCACATAACTTCTGCTATAGGTGCTGCAATGATTGGTTGGTATGGAACAGCTATGCTTTGTTATGTCACACCAAAAGAACATTTAGGTTTGCCTAATAAGCAGGATGTAAAGGATGGTTTAATAGCTTACAATATAGCTGCACATGCTGCAGATTTAGCAAAAGGACACCCTGCTGCGCAATTAAGAGATAATCTAATTAGCAGAGCAAGATTCGAGTTTAAATGGGAAGACCAATTTAATCTTTCGCTCGATCCTTATACAGCTAAGTTATTTCATGATGAGACTTTACCTTCTGATAATGCAAAAGTTGCACATTTTTGTTCTATGTGTGGTCCCAAATTTTGTTCAATGAGGATTACTCAAGATATTATGAAAGAGTTTGGGGATAAAAAAAATTCAGAAGATAATGAGATACAAAAAGAATTGGAGAAAAAATCTGAAGAGTTCAAAGAAGCTGGCGGAAATATTTACGTTAAGCAAAGCTAGTTAGATAAGTTTTCATATTATGCCAAAGAGAATCGATATCCAATCTATATTAGTAATTGGTTCCGGCCCTATAGTAATTGGCCAGGCTTGTGAGTTTGATTATTCGGGTACACAGGCTTGTAAGGCACTTAAGGAAGAAGGCTATAGAGTGATTTTGGTCAATAGTAATCCAGCGACTATAATGACGGATCCTGATTTTTCTGATAGGACCTATATTGAGCCGTTAAATGTTGAAACTTTAGAAAAAATAATATTTAAAGAGAAGCCTGATTGCGTACTCCCTACAATAGGAGGACAAACTGCTTTAAATTTAGCAATGGAATTAGATGCTAAAGGGATTTTGACAAAATATAATGTGGAGCTGATAGGAGCAAGTATCCAATCAATTGAAAAAGCTGAAAAAAGAGAAAGTTTTAAAAAAGCTATGGAATCGATTGGTTTACGTACCCCTAATAGTACTATAATATCCAACTATGAGTCAGGACTTAAGCAAATTAATGATATAGGATTCCCAGCAATAATAAGGCCATCATTTACTTTAGGTGGGACTGGGGGGAGTATCGCTTACAGTATTGAAGAATTTCGTACCTTATTAAAGGATGGCTTAGAAGCTAGCCCAATTTCAGAAGTACAGGTAGATGAGTCAATAATTGGATGGAAGGAGTTTGAATTAGAAGTTGTTAGGGATAGTAAAGATAATGTAGTTATTATTTGTTCGATAGAAAATTTTGACCCTATGGGTGTCCATACAGGTGACAGCATAACTGTAGCACCTGCTCAAACTTTGACTGACAAGCAGTATCAAATTTTAAGAAATTATTCCATTGATATAATAAGAGAAATTGGAGTTGATACTGGTGGATCAAATATTCAATTTGGTATTAATCCTAAAAATGGTGATGTGGTAGTTATCGAAATGAATCCAAGAGTTTCAAGAAGCTCAGCACTTGCATCAAAAGCAACTGGTTATCCAATTGCAAAGATTGCTGCAAAGCTTGCAGTTGGGTACACATTAGATGAATTGCCAAACGATATTACAAGAGATACTCCAGCATCATTTGAGCCTACTCTAGATTACGTTGTTGTTAAAATTCCTAGGTTTACCTTTGAAAAATTCCCACAAACGAAACCCCAACTAGGAACACAAATGAAGTCCGTAGGTGAGGTTATGTCTATTGGAAGTACTTTTAAAGAGTCCTTAGGTAAAGCAATGAGATCTTTAGAAGTTGATAGCATTGGGTTCGATAAAATGGAAAAAAATAAAGATAAAATAATTGAAGTTTTGTCATCAAATAATCCAGAAAAACTTTGGTATTTGGGAGACGCTTTAAGAGTTGGCCTATCAGTTGATGAGATTTTTGATTTAACAAAGATAGATAAATGGTTTTTAAATAATATTAAAGAAATAATAGATTTAGAAAAATTAATAGCATCATGCTCGATAAATAACATAGAGCCCGAACTAATTTTGAATGCTAAGAAATTTGGATTCTCAGATTTAATGCTGTCAACTTTATTAGATACAGAGGAAAAAATGATTAGAAATTTTCGCGAAGAAAATTCTATATCACCCTGCTTTAAGATGGTTGATACTTGTGCAGCTGAGTTTGAAGCTTATACTCCCTATTTATATTCTACTTTTCAATCAGAAGATGAATCGGCTCCAACTAGTAAAAGAAAAGTTGCAATACTTGGGAGTGGACCAAATAGGATTGGTCAAGGAATTGAATTTGATTACTGTTGTGTGCATGCATCTTTTTCTCTTAAAGAGGAAGGATTCGAGACAATTATGATTAATTGTAATCCTGAAACTGTGAGCACAGATTATGATACTTCAGATAAACTTTATTTTGAGCCTTTAACTGTTGAAGATACTTTATCAATATTAAAAAAAGAGAAACCAGAGGGCGTTATTGTTCATTTAGGAGGACAGACTCCGTTGAAGCTCGCTTTAGACTTGGAGAAAGAGGGAATCCAGATAATGGGTACTTCTGCTGATAGCATTGACATAGCAGAAGATCGAGAACGCTTTAAAAATTTAATGAATGAGCTTAAGATACTACAACCTGAATCTAGAATTGCCAAATCAAAGGATGAAGCACTTCAATTATCAAAAGAGATTAGTTATCCCATGGTCGTAAGACCTTCATACGTTTTAGGTGGAAGGTCCATGGAAGTAGTATATTCAAACTCTGATTTAGAATCATACTTAAAAGAGGAAGTTGATATATCTAGTAATAGACCATTATTAATGGATCAGTTTCTCAAGGATGCAAAGGAAATAGATGTAGACGCTCTATGTGATCAAGAGGATGTTGTAATATGTGGAATTCTTGAGCATATAGAAGAAGCAGGAGTGCATTCTGGAGATAGTACAATGGTATTACCTCCATATTCTTTATCTGAAAAATTGTTAATTGAAATTAAAGAGAAAACAAAACAAATCGCGATAAGATTGAAGGTTAAAGGGCTTATAAATATTCAGTTTGCCATCAAAGACGAAGACTTGTATATGATAGAAGTTAATCCAAGGGCAAGCAGAACAATACCATTTATAAGTAAGGCGATTGGTGTCCCCATTGCTAAGATTGCCGCTAAAGTAATGTCAGGAAGAAAATTAGCAGAATTGAATTTCTTGGAAGAGATTAATATTGATCACTATTCGGTAAAAGAATCAGTTTTTCCATTTATAAAGTTCCCTGACGTAGATACAATTCTTGGACCTGAAATGAAATCAACAGGAGAAGCGATGGGAATTGATTCAGATTTATCAGCTGCTTTTGCAAAAGCACAGATTTCGTCTGGCAATAGTTTACCTAATTCAGGTAAGGCATTTGTTAGTGTGAAAGATGAGGACAAAGCAAAAATATTACCCTTATGTAAAGACTTAGTTGCTTTGGACTTCGAAATTGTTTCAACTATAGGGACGCATGAATTTCTAAAATCGAATCATATTGAATCTGAAGTTGTCAAAAAAGTAAAAGAGGGTAGTGGGAATATAGTTGATTTGATAAAAAAATCTGAGATAGATATCTTGATTAATACAACCTCAACAAAAAAAGAAATTTTGGAATCTTTTAGTATAAGAAGGACAGCTTTAATTAAACAAGTTCCATATTTTACAACCATTGCGGGAGCTGTTGCGGCTATTAATGCCATAGATTACTTAAAAAAAGGTATAATTAGTGTTAAACCTCTTCAAGAGTTTACTAAAATAAGTAAGGTATAAAATTTTATGGATAAAATGCCTATAACACCTAATGGTTTTCAATTTTTACAGGATGAATTGAAGCGTTTAAAAAACGAAGAGAGACCAAAAATAATTAAAATGATAGAATTTGCTAGGTCACTTGGTGATTTATCAGAAAATGCGGAATATGAAACTGCAAAAGACAGGCAAGCATTTAATGATAAAAGGATTAACGAATTAGAAAGTAAATTATCTTCTTGTGTCGTGATTGATCCATCAAAGATAAAAGATAAAACTAAGCTACTATTTGGTTTGTCCTTCGAAATCGAAGACTTAGATACCGGTGAAAAAAAGACATATCAACTTTTAGGCCCCGAAGAATCGAATCCTGAAAAAGGTTCGATTTCAATAGAGTCCCCAATTGCTAGAGCTGTATTAGGGAGAGAAGAAGGGGATGAATTCGTGGTAAAAACGCCCTCGGGCCCTAAGGAATATGTGTTGAACAAGATTTTCTGATGAAAGATTTTTTTTTAATCTTACTTCTTTTTTTTTTAGATCAAATTAGTAAAACTTATATTGTAAATTCAATGATATTAAATAGTTCGCTTGAAATAAATTCATATTTCAATATTGTTTTTATATATAATAGGGGATTCCTGTTCGGGTACTTATCGAATCTACCAGAGTCACTCCTTTTTTATATTCATTTTATTTTATTTTTAGCCTCAATTTACATTATCTATAAATTTTTATATGTTAAACAAAGTACTAGAATAATATCTCTTTTTTTATTTGCTGGCGCTTTAGGCAATTCGTTTGATAGATTATTTAGGAATGGAGTTGTAGATTTTCTAGATTTTCATTATTTAGATATTCACTGGCCCGCCTTTAACCTAGCCGACTCATTCATTTTAATTAGTGTTATTATATATTTGATTAAACACATAAGGAGTGAAAAAATTGTTCACAGGAATTGTTGAGGACGTTGGTAAAATTGAGAAAAAAATTTTACAGAAAACTGGCGAATATTTAATCAGAATTAAATGTAATATGCTAAACCCAAAGAATTTTAAATTAGGCGAATCAATTGCTGTAAATGGAGTTTGTCTAACAGTAACAAAAAGTGGTAAGACTTATTTTGAGACTCTGGCATCATTAGAGACTCTTTCAAAGACTAATTTGGGAAATAAATCAGTTAATGATTATGTAAATCTTGAAAGAGCTATGAAAGCAAATGGACGCTTTGGTGGCCATATTGTAAGTGGTCATGTTGATACGCTAGGCAAAGTTACAAATGTGAAAAAAGCTGGAAAATCAGTTGAATATTGGTTTCGTATAAATAAGAAATTAACTAAATATATTATTGAGAAGGGATCTATAACAATAGATGGAATAAGCCTGACGATTAATATAGTAAGATTGAATATCTTTTCAGTAAATATAATTCCTCACACTTCTCAAAACACAATTTCAAATTCATGGTTAAATAAATCAGAGGTTAATCTAGAATTTGATATGATTGCAAAATATATAGAGAAGATGGTGAAAAAATGAAAAGCATATTTCTAGTGGGCTTTATGGGTGCAGGGAAAACTACTGTTGGTTCTATTTTATCAGAAAAAATGAACTTTGATTTTTGTGATACCGATCAAATGATTGTCGAAGAGGAGTCAAGGGAAATAGTAAATATATTTAAGACGGATGGTGAAGAATATTTTAGAGATTTAGAATCAAAAAAATTGTATGAAGTACAAAATCGCGAGAATACTATTTTTTCTACTGGCGGGGGAATAATTTTGCGTGAAGAAAATCGAGAAATTCTTAATAAAAATTTTAGTGTATACCTTAAAGCGTCTTATGAAGAAATATTCTCTAGAATAAAAAAAGATACAACCCGACCTTTACTAAATAATGAGGATCCATATAATACAGGCCTTAAGATTTTTGAATCGAGAAAAGAATTATATGATTCATTTTTATTATTTGTAGAGACAGATTTTATTTCTCCTGAATTGGTTGCAGACAAGATTTATAACTTGTATAGAAATAAAACATGAAGAAAGAATTAGACCTAACAAACCAGATTAAGAATATAATTTTATCTAATGGTTTTGATTCAGTAGGAGTTTCTGAGGCTCATAAATTAGATGATGAATTCTTTCTCGCAAATTGGATTCAGAAGGATTTTCATGGAAGCATGAAATATATGGAAGATGTCGAAAAGAGGTCTGATGTAAGGAAAATTGATTCAAATTTTAAATCAGTGATTAGCTGCACCCTAAACTACAATACTTTAGATAAAGAAAAAAGCTCCATGTTGGCAGAAAAAAAAGGAAAAGGTTGGATTTCAAGATATGCGATAGGCGATGATTATCATAAAATAATTAAAAAGAAACTAAAAAAAATAGGATTTCTTATAAAAAAACTATATTCAGAAACAGTTAACGTTAGAGCATATGTTGATACTGGTCCTTTACTTGAAAGAGCATATGCGTCACGGTCTGGATTGGGTTGGATAGGAAAGAATTCTTGTTTGATCAATAGAGGTCAGGGTTCATGGATTTTTCTTTCTAACATTCTACTAGACCAGAAGCTAAAGTTTGATGATGTAACTACTAAAGATTTTTGTGGGACATGTACTTTGTGTATTGATTCATGTCCTACTAATGCGATAGTCGATAATAAAATTATTGATTCCAGAAAGTGTATTTCCTATTTAACAATTGAAAACAGAAATTACATTGAAGATGCTTTGGCTAGTAAGATTAAGAATAATATATATGGTTGTGATATTTGCCAGGAAGTTTGCCCGTGGAATAGAAAATCAATAATTGATTTAGAAAATGGCATTAATCCTAAAAATTTATTGATTGAACCTGACATAATTAATCTGATTTCCATAGTTGAGGAAGATTGGGAAACTCTTAAAATAAAAAGCCCTTTGAAGAGGGTTAAGAAAGATGGATTAATAAGAAATATTTTGATAGTTATGGGCAATTCTTTAAATAAAAAATATTTATCTATTTTACAGAAGTATTTAGAAAGTAAGAATCTGATTCATTCAATGACAGCTAGGGATTCAATTAAAAGAATTAAGAGTCATATATCTTGACACCATTATCTAATATGTTTAGTTTAATAGTGTTAATTGGAGGTTAATATGAGTAATGAAAGAGAGGCAGCAGTAACTTTAAAAGGTAACCCAATAACCTTGGTTGGGCCAGAGCTTAAGGTCGGTGATAAGGCTCCTGATTTTGTTTGTGATCAAGGACTTGCTCCTACAATATCTTTATCTGATATGGTTGGAAAAGTTAAAATATTCAATGTTTTACTTTCAATTTCTACACCTGTATGCCAGGCGCAGACTAGAAAGTTCAACGAGGAATTATCTACAATTGGTGGCGATTTAGAAGCATATATTGTTAGCTCGGATTTGCCAATGTCACATAAAACCTGGTGCGGTGCTGAGGGCATAGAGCTGATAAAAGGTATTGCTGATTATAAAGATAATGTATTTGGTTCAACTTATGGTGTCTTAATGAAGGATCATAAATTACTATGCAGAGCTGTTTTTGTAATTGATAAAGAAAATATAATAAGGCATGTAGAATACGTTAGTGAGATTTCTCAGGAACCAGATTATGATAAAGCTTTATCTGTAATCAAGGGTTTGGTATAAAATTTATGTCTGTTACAAAGGAAAATGTTTTAGAAGTTCTATCAGATGTCTATGACCCTGAGATTCCTATTGATATAGTAAACCTGGGTCTAGTTTATGACGTCGAAGTCGAAGGAACAGTCGTAAATTTAAAAATGACTATGACTTCACCCGGTTGTCCTTCGGCAAGAGAAATTGTTTTAGAATCTCAGACTCTTGTTAGCGAGATGGATGGGGTAACGGAAGCAAATGTCGAAATTGTCTGGGATCCCCCTTGGACGCCAGAAAAAATGAGTGATGAAGCTCGTGTTAGTATGGGTATGGATTAATTATGAAGTCTTTAAATATTGGAAATAAAGCTCCTAAGTTTAGTTATAAAAATAGTGATGGAAACAAAGACTCATTGGACAATTATCTGGGATCTAAAGTTCTACTTTGTTTCTACCCTAAAGATAATACTCCTGGTTGTACTTCTGAGGCTTGTTCCTTGAGTGAATCAATTGTTAAGTTTGATGAGCAAAAAGTAAAAGTTTTTGGAATAAGCAAGGATAATGAAGTGTCACATCAAAAGTTTGTTAGTAAATATAATTTAAAAATAACTCTGATACCTGATCCTGAATTAAAAATCATTACAAAATATGGAGTTTTAAACGATAAAGGTTCTGCAAAGCGAACAACTTTTCTAATAGATGAAGACGGAAAAATAATTAATATATGGTTTAAGGTAAATACGAAAGCTCACGCTGAGGAAGTACTCCAATTTATTGATGAGAATTCATGATTTTCTTTGTCTCAGGTAACGATACAAATATTGGAAAGACTTTTGTCTCTTCATTGTTAATTAAGCTTCTTAAAAGTAAATATGAGAAAGTTGCTTATATAAAGCCTATAGAAAGCGGGATTAAAAATTTAAAAAACTCCGATTTATCTAAAGTAAGGAATCTTTATAATCTAGGAGAAGAGGTAGATTTTTATCAATTTAGCATTTTTAATGAGCCCGTAGCACCTTTAACTGCTTCAATAATTGAAAAGAAAAAAATTAATTACCAATCTATAGTTAAAAAAATTAAAAAATTAGAGAGTGAATATGACATCATGCTAATAGAAGGGGCAGGTGGACTTAGAGTCCCATTGACAATGGATAAGGAAATAGTTGATTTAATAAAATCAATAAAGGCAAGAGTATTGTTGGTTATTAGCCCTAATTTAGGGACTTTAAATCACACATATATGTCAATTGAAACTTTAAAATCCAGAAAAATTAAATTTGAAGGCATAATCATAAATTCCTATCCAAAAAATCCAAATATTTCTAATCTTCATAATCCTATTTTAATTAATAAGAAAAAAATCAACATTCTTGGTGTTGTCCCTAAAATCTCAAAAAGTAATCAAAAAAATAAAAATTTTAGGTTAAAAAGTTTTTTTCATCCTCTTTTAGGTGGCCAATTTAGTCAACGAGAATTTATAAAAAAATGTCAAGATAAATTCAACATACTGTTAAAGAAATACGCCAATTGACAGTAATTATGACTATGATATCATTTTTACCAGTCCCCATACTCAAGTTGCAAAAGAGGAATTATAAAGTTGTCGAAGAAGCTCACAATAGTAACGATATTAGCCTTATTGGCAACAGTTTTAATTTCTTATTTTGCTTTTTTTAAAGACTACGAACCTCATCAGCCAATCGCATTTAGTCACAAAATACACTCGGGTGTAAATGAGATTCCATGTACTTATTGTCATGCTTATGTAGGGAAGTCATCTCAGCCCGGCATACCTTCAGTCATGGAGTGTATGGGCTGTCATAAATATGTTAATGCAAAATATGACCCTAAGGACCCAAAAAGGATTTATGAATATAATGGTGAGCTGATTGATCCTACAAACTACTTGTATGATGGAAGAAAGAGAATTAATTTCGAAAATGAGATAAAAAAACTTACGGGTTATTGGGAAAGAAAGGAATCCATTGTGTGGGTTAATTATCATTACGTACCAGAGCATGCCAAATTTCCTCACAAGCCACATATAAGATATGGATTAGAATGTAAAACTTGTCATGGAGATGTTGAAAATATTGACCAGCCTAGACCAATTACAACAATGCAGATGGGTTGGTGTATAAGTTGTCACGAAGAGAAATTACAGAAGAAATTTGATGATTTTGAAAAAATCCATCCTAATATATCTAAATTAAGTGAACATGAGAAGCGAAATATGTCTCACACAGGTAGAATTCAATCTAGAAAATTATATAAAGATTTCGATAGAAAATTAGGAGATGAACATAAACTTAATAAAGGAAAAGAGAAGTTAATCAATATCAATAAGGAGGTTGCTTGGTTGAAAGACTGTTCAACTTGTCATTATTAACCAGGTAACATTTAGTAAATTATGAGTAACGATAAAGGAAAAAAGGGCACGCTAAACAGAAGAGATTTCTTAAAGGCTTTAACTGCTATTGGTGGTGCAGCAGTGGTATCATCAGGATGCACACCTGAGCCACTAGATAAATTAGTGTCTTATGCTATCCCACCTGAAGATGTTATTCCTGGAATACCAAATTATTATTCAACTGTTTTACCCTTCTCACCTGTCGGAGCTCCTGTTGAAGTAAAAGTTAGGGAAGGAAGAGCTATATTTATTGGGGGAAATAAACTTGACCCGATATCTAATGGTGGTGTTTCTTCAGAATCACAAGCCTCATTGCAGGGTCTTTATGATCCAGACAGAATTAAACAGCCACTGTATAAAAATAATAGAGGAGATTTATCGCCTATTTCTTGGGGATCAGCTCTTGAAATCTTAACCAAGAAATTAAATGAAAAAAATCAGAATATATATATAATTACCGATAACACTACCGGCACTTTAGATAATCTTCTTACAAATTTTTCCACCAAAATTGGAGCAAATAGAATCAAATATGAAACTTTTTCTTTTGAGCATATTGCCGAAGCAAATAAAGTTACATTTGGACAAAAACTTATACCAACTTATAAAATTGATCAGGCAAATTATCTACTTAGCTTTGGAGTTGACTTTCTTGAGACATGGCTATCTCCAAATGAGTATGGTGCTAGATTTGAGAAGATGCACTCTTTAAAAAAGGACTCCAAAGGAAAGTTTGTACAAGTGGAGCCGAAACTAACTTTGACAGGTGCAAAAGCTGATGACTGGGTACCAGCAAAACCAGGTACAAATTTATATTTAGTACTAGGAATAATAAATTATATAAAATCTAAAAGACTTAATAAAAAATCTGTTCCAGAAACTTTTACAAATTTATCTAATTTTACTTTGGAAAAAACCAGTAATCTAACTGGTATATCTATCGAATCTATAGAGAAGATTGCAATTGATTTTGCTTCATCAGATTCTTCCTTAGCAATTGGTGGTGGGATAGCATCTGCTGATGAGAATCAATCAAAAACTATGATTGCAATTAATATCTTAAATTATATTACTGATAACCTAGATAAATATGACTTTGATAATCACTATATGATTTCAAATGCTTCATCATATCAGGAAATTTTAAAATTCAGAGAAGATGCCGCTAACGGCAATGTAGACTTATTAATCTCATATAATGCTAACCCTGTATATAACCTGTCTGATTCTCTCAATATTCAATCAGCATTACAAAAAATTCCATATAAAGTAAGTTTTTCATCTATATTAGATGAAACCTCAGAGTTATCTGACCTTATTTTGCCAGACCAACACCCACTAGAGCAGTGGGGTGATTATGAAGGCAAAAAAAATACCAGGTATATAATGCAACCGACAATGAAAGCGCTTTATGGGAACTTGTCAATCGGAGATTCCATAGTTTCTATTTTTAATAATGTAGAGCCAAAAAACCAAAAAATAGAAGAGAGCTCATATCTAGATTATTTAAAAAATTCCTGGGCAGCGACTTATTCTCCAACCTCTTTTAGATCTTTTTGGAACCAAGTTTTAAAGGATGGAGGCGTATTTAATCAAGTTCCTCCTAAAGTTGAAGCTAGCTTTAATCCTAATAAAAAATTTACCGTTAAGATTAAAGATGACATTGGGGATAGATTAAATTTATTTATAACACCTAACTACAGACTTTATGACGGGCGTGGTGCCAACAAGACATGGCTTCAAGAATTACCGGACTTACTTACTACCGCAGTTTGGGATTCATGGGTTGAGATTAATTCTAAGCTTGCTGAGAAGTTGAATATAATTGAAGGTGATTTTGTTGATATAGAAACAGATCATGGAAAGGTCACCACACAAGCTTATTTATCAAAAGCTATGAGACCTGACACAATTTCTATAACCCTGGGACAAGGGCATACTTCATATGGTAGATATGCCGAGAATAGAGGTGTTAACCCTGTAAACCTTCTAAATGGTACTAGTGTTGGAGATGCTGGAAATTTAAATTGGTCTTCCGGTAAAGTGTCAATAAATAAAACTGGAAATTGGGAGAAGTTAGTTAAAGTCCAGCATTCATATTCCCAAGATAACAGAGATATAGCTCAAACTATCGCCTTATCCGAAATTGTTAAGCATGACGATCATCATGATGATCATCATGATGGACATCATCATGCTAGAGATATGTACAGAGAGTATGATTACTTTATCCACAAATGGGGTATGAATATAGATTTAGATAAATGTACTGGATGTGGCGCTTGTGTTACCGCTTGCTATGCGGAAAATAATATCCCTGTTGTAGGAAAGGAACAAGTTGGAAATGGGCGATATATGTCTTGGCTAACCTTAGAGAGGTTTCAGACTGAGGAAGAAGACTATTTAGATTCTGTAAGAGTTGATACAAGAGTTATACCACAGCTATGTCAACATTGTGAAAATGCTCCATGTGAACCTGTTTGTCCAGTTTTTGCTACATATCATAATCCAGAGGGAATTAATGTAATGGTTTATAGTAGATGTGTTGGAACAAGGTATTGTTCTAATAACTGCTCATATAAAGTTCGAAGGTTTAATTGGTTTAAATATGAAATGCCAGAGCCATTAAACTTACAACTTAATCCTGATGTGACCGTTAGGTCAAGAGGAATCATGGAGAAGTGTAATTTTTGCATACAAAGGATTACGGCAGCCAAAGATGTAGCTAGAGATGAAGATAGAAAATTAAGAGATGGTGAAGTTGAGACTGCATGCCAAAGTGTATGTGGCTGTAATGCAATAGTCTTTGGAGATCTTAATGAACCAAGTTCTAAAGTATCAAAAATGGTTGAAGATAAAAGGTCATATAAGTTATTAGCTGAACTTAATACAAGGCCATCAGTGTCTTACCTTAAAAAAATCGAGTGGGATAAATCATGAGTCAGATAGCAGAAGCAGATAAGTACTCCAATCTAAACAAGACTGTTATGAATATGCTCAATAAGCCTTCTTTTGGCTGGTGGGCAATATTTATTTTTGATATGATTTTCCTTGCTTTTGGAATATATTGCTTTATTTATCAAGTTTATACTGGATTAGGCGTAGCAGGATATAGCCATCCAGTATTGTGGGGAGTCTATATTACGGACTTTGTGTTTTGGGTTGGTATAGCTCACTCTGGTACTTTGATTTCTGCGGTTCTATTTTTATTTAGAGCTAAATTTAGAATGTCTATTTATAGAATAGCTGAAGCAATGACTGTTTTTGCTGTTGCAACTGCGGGATTATTTCCAATAATTCATTTAGGGAGACCGTGGAATTTCTACTGGCTTTTGCCTTATCCAAACCAAAGAGGTTTGTGGGTTAATTTTGATTCTCCTTTACTATGGGATGTTTTTGCGGTTAGTACGTATGCAACCATTAGCTCAGTTTTCTTCTTTATTGGAATGATTCCTGATATTGCTGCAATTCGTGACACGGTAGTAGGGAAGGCAAAAAAAGCACTTTATTCTGTGTTATCCCTGGGATGGAAAGGTTCAAATTGGGAATGGAGCACTTATACTAGGGCTTATTTTTATTTTGCATGTTTTGCTACACCTCTTGTTATATCTGTACACAGTGTTGTTTCATGGGATTTTGCAATGGCAAATACTCCTGGATGGCATACAACTATTTTTCCGCCATATTTTGTCGCCGGAGCTATTTTTTCAGGATTAGCGATGGTTATAACTTTATGTATCCCACTAAGATTGATTTTTAAATTAGAGGACTATATAACAATGGAAAATTTTGAGGGAATGTCTAAGATGATAATTTTAACCTCATGCATTGTTTTTTATGCATACCTAATCGAGTTTTTCATTGCCTGGTATAGTGGAAATAAATATGAATATGATCAATTCTTATATAGGGCCAATGGAGACTATGCATTCTTTTATTGGACTATGATGTTCTGTAATGGAATTGTTCCTCATGCCTTATGGTTCAAAAAAATAAGAAACAACCTTGTTATATTATTCATAATTTCTTTATTAATAAATGTTGGGATGTGGTTTGAAAGATTTAATATTATTGTAATATCACTATCTAAAGAATTTGAGCCCGGGTCTTGGGGCCTATACAAGCCATCATGGGTTGAGCTCGGAATAACTGTTGGTAGCTTCGCATGGTTCTTTATGTTCTTCTTGATTTTTGTAAGAACACTTCCTGCTCTCTCAATTGCAGAGATAAAAGAAATACTTCCTGTTCCAAGAAAGAATGGAGGTTCAAATCATGAGTGATAGTAGAAAGATTTTGGCAATTTACTCTTATATGGACCTATTAATTGATACAATTAAGGAACTCAGAAGTAAAGGGTTTGAGGATATTCGGGCCTTTTCTCCTGTCCCAAGCCATGAGATAGAAGATGCACTAGATAGGGGTTATGAGCCTAGTAAGGTTAAATACTTTACTCTTTGTGGAGCAATTTTAGGAGCATGTGTTGGAGCGGCATTTACAGTTTTAACATCTTTAGATTGGCCTATAGTAACAAGTGCTAAACCAATAGTATCAGTACCTCCCTATATGATAATTATTTTCGAATGTATGATTTTAATTGGTGGATTGTCGACTTTTCTTGGATTGATAATTAACTCTAGATTAAGAAAAAACGTTGACCCTATTCACTATGACGAAAGATTTAGCAATGATAAGTTTGGAATACTAGTAACAGTTGATAGTGGTGATTTTGAGCAGGTAGAACATATATTAAGAGATTTTGGCTCAGAAGAATTAAAGTTGAATGGTGAAGTTTTAGAAGAGAAAGTTATTGAAGAGGAACCTGAGGAAGAAAAACCAGCGGAAGCAGCAGCTGATGAAAAACCAGTTGAAACTGAGGAAGAAAAACCAGCGGAAGCAGCAGCTGATAAAAAAGAGAGTGATTCATGAGTAAATCTATTACTTTTATTTTTTATGTTTTTTTAGGATTCATAGTTTTTATGGATGATTCTTTTTCTTTACCCTGGTCCACTGATTTATGGGAACATCCTAGTATCAAGCCATACGAGGAAGCAAGAGATTATCCTGAGGGCTCGGTTTTTAAGAGCGAAGAATCTCCTGAGCTTGATAGAAAGGAGTACGAAGCAATTGTTACTGGGCCTAACAAGGGAGAGCTATCTATTTCAAAAGGTAAAGAGTTATACGAAATAAATTGTTATTCATGCCATGGTATGACGGGGCTTGGAGATGGACCAGTCATAAAAAATGATTTAAGACCCAACGCGTATTTTTACCCAGTAAATCTAAGACAACAGCAAACAATTAATAGAACAGATGGATATATTTATGCCTATATTCGTTATGGTGGATATGTTATGATGCCAGCTTACGGCAGAATTACTCCTGATGAAGCATGGGATATAGTTTATTACGTAAGATATTTGCAAGGAAAGGTTAAGTAAAGGATTTTGTTATGAGTATAGATATTAATGCTTTATTAGATAGAAAAATTGAATTTCCTAAAACGTTAGATTATTTCTTGTACGGTGGATTTATACTTGGTCTTTTGACTTTTTTATACACTCTTTCTAACGGTCACGCAGATATTGCATGGACTGCTTTTCATTTAAATTTCGTTTTCTGGGCTGGCGTCAGCCACGGTGGGGTCCTTTTTGCCTGTGCTATGAGAATCACTAGTTCTAGTTGGGGAAGATCTATAATGCGTATTTGCGAGTCTTTTGCTGCATTTATGCCAGTTGTGTTTATATTCTTACTTGTACTGCTTTTTATTGATGGAGAAAAAACTCTAATATACTTTTCAGAAGATTATCGAAATTATGATTATATTACTAGTAGAAAATATGATCTCTGGCTAAACTTTAATTCTGTATTCATAAGAAGCATATTATTGATTGGAACTTTGCACATACTAACATACTATTATTTGTATCATTCAATTAAACAAGATTGTGAAGGAACTGGCAGATTTAAAGGGTTTTTCTCGTTTTTATCATCCACACCAGAAGAAGGAAAAGAGGTTGACCATGATAATAAGCTTTATAAGTATTCTATAGCTATTGCCTTTGCATATTCGCTATCAATGACTTTCATTGCATTTGATTTTATTATGTCTCTTGATGTGCATTTCTATAGCACATTATTTGGTGTTTATTATTTTATGGCATCAGTTTTAGCAGCTTTAGGTTTGATTGTGATAATTTCGTCTATGATGACTATTAAATTTAAACTAGAACAAGTTATTACAGAATTTCAATATTATGATGCCGCAAAATTGATGTTCGGTTTAAGTGTTTTTTGGCTATATACTTTCTTTTCCCAGTTTTTGCCAATTTGGTATGCAAATATGCCCGAAGAAACTGGATTTATTGCATCAAGGGTATTTGATGAGCCTTATAAGTCTTTATCCTGGGCTATTTTGACATGTATTTTTGTAATCCCTTTTGTGACTTTAATCCCTAGAACAACCAAAGTTGTAAAACCCATTTTAGTAACCATTGCTTCAATATCTTTCTTAGGATTATTTGTGGAAAAGATTGTATTAATTTATCCTTCACTAATGCATGATCATTTTCATTTTGGCCTGGAAAGCATTCTAATATCATTTGGATTTTTATGTTTATTTTTGTTATGCATAACGAAGTTTCTTTCTTACTTCCCAATTTTTGGACTAAAAGATAAAAAATTAATAAAAAAACTTTCTAGCGGGGGAGGTCATCATTAATGGACAAGAAGAGTGACAGGCTAGGTACAGCCGGAGCAATAGGATTTGCATTAGGTGTTTTTGGATTTATATCAACTTTATTGATAATATCTTTTCTAGGGCCTTTACTTCCAGACTTGATAAGGAAGGCTTTTGGAGTTATAAATTAATTCTTAATGAAGTCGAAAATTACTTATAAAGATTCTGGAGTTGATATTAAAGTTGGTAATGACTTCGTAGCTAAAATTCAACGTGATATTAAAAAAACCTTAAATAGTAATGTAATTGGAAAAACAACATCTTTTGCTGCGCTTTATTCTATTACAAAAGAGAAAATAAAAAATCCTGTTTTGGTTTCTTGTACAGATGGTGTAGGGACTAAAATAGAGCTGGGAATTAAGACAAATAAACTTAGAGGACTAGGAATTGATCTAGTTGCCATGTCAATCAATGATTTGATTTGTACTGGGGCCAAGCCACTTTTCTTTCTAGACTATTTAGCAACTTCGAAACTAAAAGTTAACTACCATTCTGAGGTTATTAAGGGAATTGTCGAGGGTTGCATTCTTTCTTCATGCTCTTTAGTAGGGGGGGAAACCGCAGAAATGCCTGGAATGTATAAGGGTAAAGATTTTGATTTAGCTGGTTTTGCGGTTGGAATAGTTGATAAAAATAAAATCATACAAACAAAGAAGATTAGAGGAGGAGAGTTACTAATAGGACTTCCTTCTAGTGGACCACACTCAAACGGCTACTCTTTAATTAGAAAACTTTTTTTTGAAAAAAGAAGTAAGTTTATTCAAGATAAGAGATTTATTAATTCTGTAATGAAGCCAACTAGAATTTATGTTGATATAATTTCTAGTATTTTAAGAAAAATTAAGGTTAAAGGGATGGCACATATAACTGGAGGCGGACTTGTTGAAAATATCCCTAGGATTTTGCCAAAGGGCATGGGTATAGAGATTTATCATTCTAGAATGCCAAAGAATAAACTTTTTAAAGATATACAAGACTATTCAGGTCTAAATTTTGAAGAAATGACTAAAGTTTTTAATATGGGGATTGGTTTTGTTATTTGTATAAATGAAAAAGACTTGGGAGCTTTATCAAAAATTTTAAACTCTAAAAATGAAAAATTTTATGTATTAGGTAATGTTGTCAAAGGAAGCGAATTTAAAATTACTTAATAGTACCAACCTTGAGGGGAATAATTGAAAGTTATATTTACGTTTAGCTTGTTTAATGTCCAAGCCGAAGGGAATGGACCAAATGGTGCTGCTTGATATACCGCATCACCTGCTTCATTATCCAAGTCAGCATAGCCTGAAGATTTAAGAATTTCGCTATTTATGAGTTTCCCCTTTTTATTTAATGTTATTTTTAGAACAACTTGACCCGTTTCTCCCCTCTGAAGTGAGGAAGTGGGATATGACCATGTCATTTCAATCTTTCTTTTTATCCTTAGAAAATATGAAATATACTTAAATTCCTGTGTATTGAAGTCAACAGTTACTTCGTCGTTACTCTCAGGGTCAGTAGGACCCGGATTGAATAAACTTTCTGTAGATTTTGATGATTTATCTGCTAGTTTCTTCTTTTCGGACTTATTCTTTGTTTCTAGGTCTCCTTTTTCTGTAATTTTTTTCTCTTCTTTAGATAAGACTTTATTGCTCGCTTCACTTTTTTTCGAATCAACTGATTTTTTATTTGAATTTTTAATTGGTGATTTTCTAATTTTTTCTTCAATAACTTTATTTGAGTTTTTCGCTAATCTACCTGAATCATTTATAATCTTATTTGAGTCAGGGATATCGATTTCTGTGATTTCCAAATATTTTAGGGGTTTTTGAAAGCCTTTAAAGAATAAATTATAGTTTTGAAAAATCATAATTATCAGCAGATGAATCATAATTGAGATAATTATGAATTTTTGTTTTTTTATTTTTGATTCTAATTTTTTCATTTTATTTTATCTAATAAAATGTATCATTATGTAGTGATTAGAAAAGTTTTTTTTCTCTTGATTTTACTACTAATAAGCTTTTTTATAAATGATTCCTATGCATTAAAGTCCCCTAGGGAAAAGTGGAATTATCAAAAAAAGGAAGATAATATTAAGCATCATACTATTAAAGTTAGGATTAAATCAAAAAAGAGCGAAAAAATAGAAAATTCCTCTGATAGTAATGAATATAATTCTGTAATAAACGAAATAGGAGAGGATGGAACTAAAAAAATAGACAGGCCTGGTTCACCTAGAGACAGATGGTAAATTTTATAAAGTACAGAAATTTTTATATTATTTTTTTATCCCTTTTTTTGCTTAATTCGTGTTCTTGGCTTTCTAAGGAGTGGGAAGATAGACCAAAATGGCTTATGCCTGACACAGTTGAATCTAAAGACGTAAACCCAACAGCTTCTTCTAATACAGTTCTAGTCTCAGGATTTAATCTTTCCTCTTCGCAAAGTGAAGTTAAAAAGAAAATATCTAATGGAGGCTTGAAGTATGAGAAGTCACAAAATGATAAAAAAGATAAGCTAGTTAGTTTTTCATTCGGTGGAACTTTAATCAATCTTCCAAATCAGTTTAATTATTCTTCTTCTAACTCTACTGTGAATTTTTTTGAAGGGTCAATCTTATCTACTAGGGTAATATTTAATGCAATAAATGAGGAGAATTTAGAGGTAATTGTAAATTCTCTTTATAATGTCCTAATAGAGAATTATTCTAATCCAGATTCTGAAAACTCTATCTATTCTTTCCAGACGTATAAATGGGATAATGAAAACCTAGAAATTTTTCTTTCTGTTGACGAGGAAAATAAAAGGGTTTTGATAACTGAAATTAATTCACAACTAGAAGAGACAAGAAGTTTTAAAGAATTTAAGAATAAATATATAGAACAGTATCAAACCTATGATGAAGAAGTAAAGTATGGGAAGCCTAACCGTTAGTCATTTCTTTATTAACTATATTCGCAAAGTCTTCCATAATTTTGTTTAAAGAGTAATCTTTAGGTGTATAAACTGCTCTGACCCCTGATTTTTTTAATGTGGCGTGATCCTCGTCCGGTATAATTCCACCAACTATCAAAGGTGTATTACCGCACCCTTTCTCTTTCATTATTTCTATAATTCTTGGAACAACTGTAAGATGTGAGCCAGATAAAATACTCAATCCAATCAGGTCTACATCTTCTTGTTCTACAGTACTAACAATTTCATCAGGAGTTAATCTAATACCATGGTAAATGACTTCCATTCCTACATCCCTTGCTCTAACTGCAATTTGCTCAGCCCCATTAGAGTGACCATCAAGACCAGGTTTTCCAACTAATATTTTTATTGGTCTTCCAAGCCTTTTATTTACATCTTTAACTTTATCTCTAACAAGCGTGATTTCTTCATCATTCACATCAGTTGATATTCCAGTTCCTGTAGGTGGCCTATATTCTCCAAATACTTCTCTAAGAGCACCTGCCCATTCACCAGTCGTTATACCATTCTTTGCGCACTCTATTGATATTGGCATTATATTGTCTGCGTTTTTAATCACATTCTTGAGTTTCTCCAAACTTGCTTTAACCTTTTTTTCATCTCTTTTTTCCTTATATTTAAATAGTGAATTAATTTTATCAGAAACAACTTTATCGCTTACTTTTTGTATTGATTCATCAACGGAGAGAGGTGATTGTTCAGTTTCCTGGAAAATATTTACACCTATAATTTTTTTATCTCCACTTTCAATATCATGCGATCTTTTTGCAAGAGAGCTCACTAAAGCCTCTTTCATATATCCATTTTCAAGGGCAACTGCAGCTCCACCCATTTTATCAATTTTATCGATCTCATCATAAGCTAATTGTTTTAATTCTTTTACTTTCCCTTCGATTATTGTGGAACCTTCGAATATATCCGAAAATTCTAGTAAGTCAGTTTCAAAGGCAAGAATTTGTTGGAACCTCAGAGACCATTGTTGATCCCAAGGCCTTGGTAGCCCCAGAGCTTCATTCCAACCAGGTAATTGAACAGCTCGAGCTCTTGCATTCTTACTAAGAGTTACAGCTAGCATTTCGATAATTATTCTAGCAACATTATTCTCTGGTTGCTGTGCGGTTAAACCAAGCGAATTTACTTGAACTCCATATCTAAATCTTCTAAACTTAGGATCCTCTACGTTATATCTTTTTTGGCATATTTCGTCCCACATTTCTGTGAAAGCTCTCATCTTACATAGTTCCTCGACAAATCTAATTCCTGCATTTACAAAAAAAGATATCCTGCCAACTACTTTAGGAAAATCTTCTTCGGGGATTTGACCTGATTCTTTAACTGTGTCTAATATGCAAATTGCATTAGATAAAGCGAAAGCAATCTCCTGTACAGGAGTTGCACCTGCTTCTTGAAGGTGATAGCTACAAATATTAGTAGGATTCCACTTAGGAATCTTTTTATAGCAAAATACAATCATATCAGATATAAGTTTTATTGATTCTTTTGGAGGAAAAATATATGTACCTCTGGAAAGATATTCCTTTAATATATCGTTTTGTGTAGTACCTTGGAGCTTAGAAATATCAACATTAGATTTTTCTGCTGTTGCACAATAAAGGGATAACAGCCAAGCGGCTGGAGCGTTAATGGTCATAGATGTATTCATTTGATCCAGAGGTATATCTTGAAAAAGTTTATTCATATCATCTAAGTTAGATATAGGAACGCCAACTTTTCCTACTTCACCTTGAGATAGGATATGGTCTGAGTCATAGCCAGTTTGTGTTGGCAAATCAAAAGCCACACTTAATCCAGTTTGACCTTTACTAAGGTTCATCTTGAAAAGTTTATTAGATTCCTCTGCTGTACTGTGTCCAGCATAAGTTCTCATAATCCAAGGTCTATCTGTTTTATTAGCCATATTAACTTATTCGTTTGACCCTAAAATATCATAACCAGTGATTGACTTACTTTTTTCAGCCATTAAATCAAGATATTCTTTGTCTACTAAGCCTGCAAGATAAGCTTTTGAAACTCTCATTAAAGCAATCTTTGCAGTAGCTTCATCAATCATTTCACCTGTTTCAGGATTAAACATTGAGCCACCACCCATTTCATGATAAAAATCTAGTTGTTGTTTTGCTTCTTTTATTTGCTCATCGTTTGGTGTGAAAGCGTCATTAGATATTACAGCTTGTTGAGGATGTATTACCCACGTTCCATCCATACCAATCAAAGCAGAGCCCTGTACTTTTTTTCTCAATCCTTCTTCTACTTTTGCCACTTGCTCTGGTGTATCATCTTTTCTCCATAATCCTAAATAAACATTATCGATTGCATGAAGCCCTGCAGCCTTAGCGGCAGTTATAACAGCTTTTTTTTCATAATAAAAAACTTCATTTTGAGCATCCAAGCAAGCACTAGGATCTACACCAAGTTCCGCAGTATAATCAGCAATTCCGAATATAAGCCCAGCCATTCTTGGAGAGGCTTTAGCCATATCAAATGCATATTCTAGTGCTCTAGGCCTTTCAATAAGAGCTTCTATTGCTAACTTAGTTTTCCATCCATGCTTTGACTCCAATTCATCTAAAGTATCTGAAACTAATTTTACGTCTTCTGGTCCATTACATTTTGGGATAATTATTCCGTGAAACTTATCTACTGCTCCACTTAATACTGCTTCCATGTCACCTCTAAAAAATTCAGACCTAAGGTTGTTTGGTCTTACAGTTATAACTTTTTTTCCAAAATCCAAGGTATTTAAAGCTTCTACCATTGTAGCCCTACTTTTATCACCTTTGAATTCGTATGGACAGGCGTCCTCTAAATCAGCCATAACATGATCAACTGGTGTTTTTTCTGCACTAGCTGCATTTGTGTGGAGTTTCATGTTGTGTCCCGGATATGTAAGTTCAGTCCTTGGAACCACTACTCTTGTACCTTCATCTAATATAAACAATTTAATTTCCTCCTAGATTCTATTTTATTTTAATATAGCTTTAGCGATAACTTCGTGTTGTATTTCACTTGTCCCCTCAAATATACTAATTACTCTTCCATCTCTCCAGTATCTTTCAACAGGAAACTCTTTAGAGTATCCATATCCTCCAAGGATTTGCATAGCTTCTCTGGTTATAAACTCTACAGCTTTTGCAGCCTTAACTTTAGCCATTCCTGCTTCTAGATCACATCTTTTCCCCGAGTCTTTTAATGAGGCAGCATAATAGGTAAGTTGTCTTGCAGCTTCTAGCTCAACTTTCATTTCTGACAACTTCATTCTTATAGCTTGATGCTCGCAAATTGGTTTACCAAATTGCTCCCTTTCTTTTGAATATTGAAGTGCAAAATCAAATGCAGCTTGTGCCACACCAACCGCACGGGCAGCTGTTTGAAGTCTAGCACTTTCATAACTAACCATTAATTGATAAAAACCCTTATTCTCTTCTCCGCCTAATAGAGAATCTTCAGGAACAAAAACATCTTCAAAGGCTAAATTAAACGATCTCATTCCATGATATCCCACTGTCGGTATAGGCTCGCCTTTTATGTTTGGGTGAACTATTTTTTCTGCTGACTCTTTTTCAACAAAAAACATACTTAGACCTTTATGTCTTAGGGAGGTGTCAGGATTTGTTCTTGCAAGAACCATTAAAACATTTGCTCTATTTGCATAAGTACACCAAGCTTTTGCACCATTTAATAGATATCCTCCATCTGTCTTTGTTGCTTTCATTATCATGCTAGCTGAATCAGAACCTGAATCTGGTTCGGTGAAAGCCGCGGCAGGTAGAACCGTACCTGTCGCGAGTCCAGGAATATATTTCTTTTTTTGCTCATCAGTGCCATGTGCTTCGAGCAATGTTCCCATTATAACCCCTCTTGTCATAACACTTCCTACGCTTAACCATCCTTTGCTTAATTCTTCGGCAACTATGGTCATAGTAATATTATCAAGTCCTAGACCATCGTATTCTTCTGGGAATAAAACTCCAAAATAGCCTTGTTCTGCCATTTTGGTTATTATTTCCATAGGAATTTCTTCGTTTTTGGCATCTAAATCTGATGCAATAGGTATTATTTCCTCTTCAGTAAACCTTCTAACCGCACTTCTAAATTCTTCGTGATCACTAGTAACAAAAGACATAATTATACACCCTCCATGTAATTTTAATCTCAGTTTAAATCGGGGTAAACTCAGTGTTAATTATACATTGCAGAAAATGAATGAAAAGGGTAAAAAAACTTTTATATGTTGAAATTATATATATATTAATAATATCTACATTTATAGATAAAGGAGTTTATTATGGGAATTACACATATTAGAATTAAGCTTGAAACAGGGAATGTAAAAATAAAATTGAGACCCGATCTTGCTCCAAATCATGTTCAACGAATAATTGAGCTAGCATCAGAAGGTTTTTATAACGGAGTTGTTTTTCATAGAGTTATTCCTAACTTTATGGCGCAGACCGGAGATCCAACTGGAACAGGGACAGGAAGTTCAGACAAGCCAAATCTAAACCAAGAATTCTCAAGTGAAAGTCATGTTAGGGGAACTGCATCAATGGCAAGATCGGCGGATCCCAATAGTGCAAATTCACAGTTCTTTATCTGTTTTGGTGATTGCTCTTGGCTAAATAATCAATATACTATTTGGGGAGAAGTAGAAGAAGGAATGGAGCTAATCGATCAAATTAAAAAAGGGGAAGATGAAAGTGGAATGGTTAGAGACCCAGATAAGATGATTGAAGTAGTTACTTTAGAAGGTTAGGTGAATTTTATGAAGATAAATGAAATACCTTTTTTTAGAGACAATGGATGGATATTTATGCCAATAGCTTACTTAGCATTAATTGCTTTAGTAATTCTAATTTATTTCAATATCAATTCATCTCATCATAACTCATCTTACAACGTAGGTTCAGTAGATGATATTACAATTAATGAAATAGTGACTGAGAAAAAAGCTATATATAAATTTTCCGAAACAACTTCTAGAGAATACCTGCAAGTTTCAAATGTAGTTAATACAAAAAATATTGATTTGTTAATTCGTGAAACTAATCTTCAAGATTTAAAAAATCCCTTTTCTTTTTATCTAATTAATTCTGAAGGGTCTGTTCGAAGTGTTGGATATTTTGGGTATAACGAAGATGACTGTAATAAGCTAAAAGCTATTTCAATAAGTAAATTGGGCACTCATTCAATATCAAAAGTTGATAATGGAATTAGTGAAACTTTAACTTGGAAGTCAGATGATTTTAATTATGTTTTTTTAAATAAATATTTGTCCGATGGAATTCAGCTTGGAAATTTTTGCTCATATATAGCCTTTAATAAATAAATCTATGGGTAATTCTTTAGAGTATCGCACATTTGAATCCCTACAAAATTCCTATGATTATCAAGATAATTCAGCTTTTTTCCCCCCAGCTCTTGATAATGAAAATTGTTTTTCGAGACACCTTTTAGTTAATAAATTTTTAAATACCAAAGAACCAAAGTTTCTCTTTTGGTCAATCGAAGCTGATTCAAACGTGATAATGGATCCCTTTTGTGTTGAAACTGTAAATTATTGGAAGAGCATGCTAATAGATTCAATTGATGAGAGTAAAAGAGAGATTATTGAAACCTTGTTAAAGAATATAGGTTTAGGGCTTAGTAGGCAGAGAAAACTCACAGACTCATACCACTATGATTCAGGTTTTGTAAATAATTTTGATGGTGAGAATTCCTATATATCTTTCGAAGTTCATCCACCAAGAAGATGCTTTAGACTGGTAGAAAATTTCGAGAAAATAGTAAATAAAATAAATCAAATAAAGATTTTGGGACTTGATTTAAAATTAGAACTAGAGGCTAAGTATAAAGTAAAAGATTTGAACGTAAATTTTTCGGAACCTAGCAATATAGCTGCCCAAGTTATGTCAATAAATCATAATGATTTAAAAAAGAATATTAACGATAAGACCAACCTTTTTTTAACCCCTTATATTGCTGAAGAAATTTATAAAGACGCTAAACAGTTTACTTTGGGGTTAGAGTACATAGTAGATACTTTTCAGGTGGTAGATTATTGGAGCCCAGATAAAAAGAGGTAGAAAAATTTTTTAAATTTATCTACACCTGAATAAATAGCAATATTTGCAATAAACATTACTAATTTGCCGAATACAGTTATTCTAGAAAAATAAGTAGAAATAAATATAAACTGACAAATCCACATCCAAACAGTAATTACAAGAAATGCACCAAGTTTCATTTGATCGTAGTAGTTGATATTGCAATCAGTTGTAAGCGATAAAATAATAAGGATAATCGAGCCAAAAATTACTGGAGAAAGAGTATAGCTATATCCTTTTAGTATTGCGCTAAATGAAAGTTGCAATGGTGCCCCTCCGAATAGTCGACCTAGAAAAACTAGAAAAAAACAACTTAAAACTATTTCACTGAAATAAAATATAAAACTAAAATTCGATAATGCATATTTATTATCAAATACATAATATGCAACATCATCCAATAGTGTAGCTAATATTATAATTGTAAAAGCTCGGCTAGTAGCAATATAGTTTTTATTGAGCGAAGCAGCCATGTATATCTTGTTGCTAAAGAATAGGGATGCTAATAAATTCAAAATCATGGCAAATTAAAAAGTAATTGAAATTTTCTATTATAAATAGTATATATTAAACCACTATACGTATTCTATAGTTAATTTCTTATTGGAGACTGAAATTGGGCGGAAATGATAATAAAAAACCATTAAAAAAGAAAATTATTGAAATTTTAGGCTACCTTGTGAGCATTATAGCCCTATATTTTGTTTATAAATATGTAGTTAATATTGATTTAGAGGCTGCTAAACAAAAATTAAGCCTTTCTTGGATACCCTTACTTCTTTTATTTATTGTAATTTATATAGTTTTAATGGGATTTCTAGCAACTGGATGGAGATATATGCTAGAGCTTCTTCATGGATCAGACTTACCTAAGTGGAGAATAATAGGGATATATACCAAAACACAGATTTATAAATACATACCATCAAATTTAATGCATGTTATAGCAAGAATCTATTTTGCAACTAAGCTAGGACCATCAAAAGCAAATGTGGTCCAAAGCTACTTTTTAGAGATTGTTTTTATGGTCTTGATAGGATTAATAATAGTCCTAACTTCGGTCTATACTGGATCCTTTACTCTTTCCGAGGAACTAATTGGTAAAATAAGAGATTTCTCTGGTGGCAAGGTAAAAGGGTTTTCGTTTGGCATTTTAATTTTCGGTGCGTTAGCAATAACCTTTTATCTCTTTAAAGCATTGAAAAATTATAAATCTTCTTTTTCATCGGAAAATTTAATGAGGCTTCTTAAGCTATTTGTTCTTTTATTAGGTTTCTTTATTGGAATGGGTTCTGTTGAGTATTTTGTTTTCTCTAGTTTACTAGGTATGGATATTGGATTCTTTTATGTAGTCTCCCTTTTTACTATTACTTGGCTTGGAATGTTTATAATTCCTGGTGCTCCTGGTGGCATAGGGATTAGAGAATTTATTGTAATTGCGCTACTTTCCCCTATATATGGACCAGATGATCCTACAATTGGAATATTAATTTTTAGAGTTGTAACAGTGCTTGGAGATGCTATTTTACTGCCTATTGGGACCATTTTCGTCCCTGAGGAGGTATCCGAAGCAAAAGAAATTTAAAAACATATTGACAAAATTACTATTTTTATGTACTTTATAAACATCAGGTTGAGTTAGAGACAAAATTGTTTGTCTCACGTAGAAAGCTAAGAGATTAGCACTAAAACTCAACTTTTTTTTTCGCCTTTTTTCTAGTCACCATGCAATCCACACTCTCTTTTTTCTTCCACCTTAGTGGGGTCAAAATAATCATACTCATTCTCTAGTGAGTATTCTTTTAAGTAATTATCTAAATCCTTGTCTGACCAGTAGTAAAAGGGACATGCTTTTATCAAACCACTCTTGGTTTGACTAATAACATCGATAGTGTCTCTAAAGTTTGTTTGACCTTTCCTTAAGTTTGTTATCCAAAGATTAGGGCTTAATTCTTCCATCGCCCTTCGGAAGGGCTCGAGTTTAACTTGTTCTGTAAACTCTTTATGAATTGGATCATTAATACTTGGAATTCCACCCATAATAATATCTCTAAATTCTTTTGTAAGCTTGGGGGCATATATATGAATATTAAGGTTAAATCTCTTTATAATCTTTTCCGCATATGTATAAGTAGCCTTGGTGTTGTAACCTGTGTCGCACCAAACTACTTTAATCTCAGGCATTACCGTGGAGCATAAATGAAGTATTGTGCATTCATAGGGTCTAAAGTTAGTAGTTAAAATAGGATTTTCATATTGATTTAGGGCCCACCTGACTATCTCATCTGGTCTTTTATTTTTTAACTTATTATTGAGATCAATAATATTTTCATTCATTTTGATACCTCAATTAGAATATTGGTTATTAGAAAAGCTATAACGATGCATGCGATTGGAGCTAGAACCCAAAAAGATACTATTTGGAAAACACTTTTCTTTTTAAAGGTTTCTCTAAAACCAGAAGTTGAACAAGAAAAACCTATTATTCCCGAAGTTATTATTTCTGCCATAGATATAGGTATCCCGTAGAGAGATGCTATTGCAAGAAAAGCTCCACCAGTAAAGTTTACAGATATTGCTCTTATAACAGAGAGTGATGTTATATTGGTTGCAATATTTTCAATAATCCTTCCACCAAAGATTAACGCTCCAAATGCCATAAAAAAACCTGAAATAAGTGCGGCATCATTTGCAGTAATTAGGTTAAGTCCCACAATTGGCGCTGCAGCATTAGCAGCGTTATTCGCACCTGCAAAAAGAGCTAGAAAGCATGCGGAGGAAATCAATAGGAATTTTAAAGTAGAGCTAATTTTTTGTGTTCTTCTTCCATCTAGACTAATTAACTTATCAATTAATTCAAAATAAATGTATTTACCTATTAGATAATTTAGTAACCAAATGGCGATAGGTGTAGCTATCCACCAAGCCACAATTTCAATCATTTTTTCTATATTTAGGGTATTGAATCCTAGTCCTATACCAAATATTGTGCAAACAACTATATGAGTTGTAGCTATTGGGATTTTAAATTTATTCGCCGCTAAGATTGATAAAATTGGAATTATCAAAATCAAATAAATGAAATAGTAATTTAATTTTATAAATTCTATGCTTAATAATCCTCTTCCAACTGTTGCAACAACATCTTCGCCAAATAGTGAGGCTCCCATGAAAACAAATATAAAAGCTAAAGAAACGGTTCCAAGTTTTGACATTATTTTAGCGCCAAACACCGTAGACATTGAAGAGGCTGCATTATTTGCTCCAACATTGAAGGCTAGTACCAAGCTCAATATTGAGATTATGAAAACTTCCATTAATTAATGATTCCTGCAGCAACTGTATTATTTGAATCAGTATCAATAATTATGAATGAGCCTAATACTTTGTTAGATTCATAAGTATCAAAAACAATATCATTTTGAACTTTTATTATCACATTACCAATATCGTTCATTTTAATTGAATCCTCTGACTGTATTTTTTCAAGCGATTCAATATTAATTTTATCCACAACTTCTTTAATTAAGATTTTTGAAATTTTATTACTATGTTTTATAAGATATTTTTTGTTAGGGTCAAGTTCTTCGTCGCTCATCCAGCATATTTGAGCCGAAATTGTACTATCTATCCTAGGGTTATAATTTAATGATGTAACCGTATCTCCTCTTGAGATTTGAAGCTCATCTTTTATCAATAATGTTCCTGATTGATTTTTGGTTATTTTATTTGTATTTGAGCCTGATACTATAATATTTTTTATTTCAGATTCTTTCTTACCTGGAAGAATACGAATTTTATCTCCAATTTTAAATTCTCCAGAAGCTGTCATTCCCATGTAACCACGAAAATCATTAATTTCGTCATTATCAACTCTAGATACCAATTGAACAGGGAATGATGAATGACTTGATTCATCATTAGAATGTACAACAGTGTTTTCTAGCATGCTTAATAATGTTTCCCCTTTATACCAAGGTAAATTATCCCTTCTTTTGACAATCATATCTCCATGGAGCGCAGAAATTGGAATAAATTTTATGGATTTTATAGATAATTTTTTTGCAATTTGATTAAATTCATTTTTGATTGAAAAAAATTTTTTTTCACTATATTCAATAAGATCCATTTTATTTACAGCAACAATTATATCTTTGATACCCAGCAAATAGCTTATATATAAATGCCTTCTAGATTGTTCTAATACACCTTTTCTAGAATCAATTAATATTATAGCTAGATTTGAATTGCTAGCACCAGTGAACATATTTCTAGTGTATTCTTCATGTCCAGGAGTATCGGCTATTATGAATTTTCTTTTTGTAGTAGAGAAATATCTGTAAGCTACATCAATCGTAATCCCTTGCTCTCTTTCATCTTTTAAACCATCGGTTAGATGAGCAAGATCAATATTTTTTTGATTTTTCAATTTCGAGTCATTTTCTAATGCTTCAAGTTGATCTGAAAATATTCCTTTCGAATCATAAAGTAACCTACCTATTAAAGTTGATTTTCCATCATCTACACTTCCAGCTGTAGCAAATCTAAGTATTCCAATTGAATCTTTCAATTTAAAAATAACCTTCCTTTTTTTTATCTTCCATAGAATTTGAACCGTGATCTATAATTCTTGTCTCTCTTTCACTTCTCTTTGCTCTGATTGTCTCTTCTATTATCATGTCAATATTAGTTGCATTAGACTTTACGGCGCCTGTACATGGCATACAGCCAAGTGTTCTAAATCTCGAGTTGACCTCTGTTAAATCAGAATTTTTATTTTCTTCACTAGGTATTAAATTTTTACCTTTTAATACCATCTTTCTTTTTTTTGAGAAATATAATGGAGTAATTTTTATTTTTTCATGTTTAATGTAATTCCAAATATCAGATTCTGTCCAACTCGATAAAGGAAAAATTCTTACCGATTCGTTTTCATCTATTTCTGCATTGAAAATATTCCATAATTCAGGTTTTTGAGACTTAGGATTCCATTGTCCAAAAGAATCTCTAAAAGAAAATACTCTTTCTTTTGCTCTTGATTTTTCTTCATCCCTTCTGGCTCCACCTATAGCAGCATTGAAATTATACTTACTGAGTGCATTCAATAGAGCCTGAGTTTTTAGAGCACCACAACACTTCGCTATTCCGTTTTTTGCTGGATGAAAACCTTTTTTAATAGCTTCTTCATTACGATGAACAATGAGCTTTGCTCCGATTTCTTTAGTAAACGAGTCTCGGAATTCATACATCTCTCTAAACTTGTACCCCGTATCTACATGTAGAAGAGGAAACGGTATTCTAGATGGATAAAAAGCTTTTCTAGCCAAATGGAGCATAACACTAGAGTCTTTTCCCACAGAATAAAGCATCACAGGGTTAGTAAATTCAGCTACTACCTCTCTTAATATAAATATTGCCTCACTTTCTAGTTCTTTTAGATAGGAATTCGTACTCATTTATATGACCTCTTTCCTTAAAAGTTCAAAATCAGTTCTATTGCAAAAATCTCCAAAAGGCTCTTCCTCTGCATTTTTATTTTTTTTCCAATAATTAACTAATTTTGAAATTTTATATGCAAGCTCGCTATCATCTACGAGTTCCATGAACAACTTGTTCAATCGAGTTCCGTAAAAATCTCCACCTAAATATATATTATATTTTTTTGCTGTGGCACCAATTAAACCTACCTCTGATACAGGTGGTCTTGAACAAGAATTAGGGCAACCACTCATTCTAATTTTTATTTTTTCGTCCCCTAGTCCCATATGTTCTAGCTCATCTATAAGAGAAGGTAAGAATCTTTCAGCTTCGGCTACGGCTAAACTACACGTAGGAAGTGCAGGGCATGCCATCGACGCTAACCTCAAATTAGAATATCTTTCATTAGTATCAATATTATGCTCTGCTAACATTTCCTTGATACCCTCAACATTTTGTTTATCAATATTTACAAGAATTAAGTCCTGAGTAGCTGTTAATCTTGTCTCCACATTGTATTTCTTTATTATTTTTGCCAAGCCTGATTTTAACTTCACAGAACCTTTGTCTTTAATTCTTCCATTCTCAACAAAGATTCCACAATAAAACTTCCCTGTTTGTTTTTGTTTATGCCAACCGTAGTAATTATCAATTTTCGTTAAAGACTTTTTTATGTATTCATTAAGCTTAAATCCAATTCTTAGTTCAAGTTCTGCTCGAAACTTATTTACTCCCCAATTTTCTAGTAAATATTTCATTCTAGCTTGCTTCCTATCAGTTCTAACTCCATAATCTCTTTGAATACTAATTATTCCTTTGACTACATCAATAACTTGATCTTCTTCACACATACCTAATTCATCTGCTAACCTTGGAAAAGTTTGTGATTGTCGATGATGGCTTCCCAACCCACCACCAACTAAAATATTAAAGAATTTCTTATCACCATCTATAACAGGGAGTATTCCAATATCCTGTGTATAGATATCTATAGAATTATCCAGCTGATGTCCTACTCCTATCTTAAATTTCCTAGGCAAGTATGTTTTTTTATAGAGTGAATCTTCTTCAATTTTATCCTTATTTATTTTAGTATTTATTTTTTCACCATCTACCCATATTTCATAATATCCTTTAGATTTTGCCAGAGTCTCTTTATCAATCTCTTTTGCAAGCGATTGTGCATCATAACTAAAATCTTCTCTAATATCCGAAATTGGAGAGGCAACGGTGTTTCGTACAATATCACCACAAGCACCATAAGAAGTTATTAGATTTTTATTTAAGGTATTAACTAGTTCTTTTAAATTTTTTTTGCCAATTCCATGAAATTGAAAACATTCTCTAGTTGTTATTCTTAATGTTGGATTTGCCCACTTACTTGTGATTTCATCCATTATTAGCCATTGTTCAGGTGTTATGTTTCCTCCACCTGGGTTTTTTGTTCTAATCATAAAACTATAATCCTTTTCTTGCTTGGCCTTCATCAAAGCCTTTCTTTTATCTCTATCATCTTGCTGGTAAATTCCATGGAATTTTAAGACTTGTTGATTATCACCTGTAAATTTTATGGACTCAGAATCCATTAGTTCTTCATGAATCGTACCTCTCAATCCATTACTTGATTCTTTAATTCCTTCATTTTTTACTAGCTTTAATTCTTTTTTCATATTCCTCTCCAAATTTTTTTTATTAAAATGCTTTGCTAATTTGATATGAATAAAACCATTCCTTAGAAATGAAGTACTTACTTGATTGAAATATCAAATTAGTATTATTTTGTTATTAGTTACAACAACAAGAGCTTGATTGATTAATACAGCATAAATTTTTATCATTTAAGGATAAAAAGGTTTTGAAAATAAACATAACAAACTCCGCAAATTAATTTGTAACTCTAAGAGGAAAGACAAACCAGATGTATGTCTTTGCTCTGTTTAGCAGTTATTTAAGGTCGCTGCAAGTAGAGTTAAATGACGACGAATCAATTATAGCACTATTTATTATTGAACATCAAGTTTTTTTAAAAAATATTTAATATGATATATTATTTTTCTATGGATAATTCTAATTTTGAGATAATTAGTTTTTATAAGTTTATCAACTTAAAATTTACAAATAAATTAAAAGATGAGCTTTATGTAATTTGCAAGAAAAATTCTATTCTAGGAACAGTAATTCTTTCAAAAGAGGGAGTAAATGGGATGTTGGCAGGCTCTAAAGATTCTATTGAATTGATAACTAGTTTTTTTATCAAACACGGTGTTTTGATTGATGATTTTAAGTTTTCAAGCTCAGTAACTAAGCCTTTTCATAGGTTGAGAATAAAAATAAAAAAGGAAATTATTAGTCTCGGTCACCCCGAGCTATCTAATCCAAATGAACTGGTTGGGAAGTACGTTGAGCCCGAGGATTGGAATAAATTAATTGAGGAAGAAAATGTTGTTCTAATTGATACTAGAAATAAGTATGAAACCTCTATTGGAACATTTAAAAATGCAATCGTACCACCTTTGAGAAATTTTAAAGAATTTCCTAACTTTATTAAAAAAAATGATCTTAATAAAAATTCTAAAATCGCTATGTTCTGTACTGGTGGAATAAGATGTGAGAAAGCTAGCTCATATTTACTGAAGTCAGGTTTTAAGGAAGTCTTACATTTGCATGGAGGAATAATAAAATATTTGGAAACAGTTCCCTCAGAAGACTCTAAGTGGGAAGGTGAATGTTTTGTCTTTGATAATAGAGTTTCGGTAGAACAAAATCTTAAACAAGGTACCTACTTAAACTGTAATGGGTGTGGTGAACCTCTTAAAAAAGAAGAGGTTTTAAGCCCAAAATATAGAAAAGGAGTTTCATGTCCTAAATGTTATAATAGTTTGACAAAAAAGAAAATACAAAAATCATCAGAAAGACAAAAACAAATTGAATTATCAAAATTAAGGGGAGAGGTACATATAGGTGAGTAGGTTATTAATCTTTTTGATTTCCATATTCTTTTTTTCCTGTGATTCTAACGAACAAGTATATCAGGCACAAGGAGAATTTATAAACTCTAATAATATCAAAATAGGGACAGTTGAAATAGTTCAACAAGGGAGTGGGTCAAATTTTAGAATACATCTCGATACTCTCCTCCCAGGCTACTATGCAATGCATATTCATAAAAATGGCAAATGTGAATCACCAGAATTCTTAAGTGCGGGTGATCATCATGGATTAAAGCCTAACGGCTCATTCTCTGGAGACTTTAAACCTATTCATGTTAAAAATGAAGTTAGCAAATATACTGGTAAGCTCAAAAAGTTTAGCCAAATAATCTTCTTAAAGGATATCTATCTGAATCCCGATTTAGAATCTACCATTATGGATAAAGATGGTTCTGCTATTATTATTCATGAAAATGAAAATGGTGGTAAACGGATTGCTTGCGCTAATATCGTAAAAAAGTCTTAAGGTAGTTTTCCCTCTTCATTTAACTTGTTTAAATCATCAAATCCCCCAATAAACTCATCATTTATTATTATCATTGGGACAGTTCTCCAATTGTATTTTGTTGAAACTTCAAGCCTCTTTTCTAAATCTGTACTCAAGTCAATTTCTGTATATTCTAGATTTTTACTAGATAAAAGATTCTTGGCTGATACACAAAAGGGACACAATTTAGTTGTATAAATTATAATTTCCATATTAGTACCTCCTATAAATAATTGCGATAGATAAATAAAAAATAAAAAATGCAATTAAGTCTTGTACAAGATATAGCTGAATATAATTTAACCTATTTAAGTCAAAAGAGAATAAAAGAATTAATATGTATAACATAAAGATAGTTAGAGCGACTATTATTCCCGTTAAAAATCTAGGGGTTGGAATTTTTTTAGAGAGTATGTGATACAGGTAACCAAAAATAATACCTGCCATATATAGGGTAATTTTTGGATTAAATGAGTAGCTAGTTAGTTTATAGATTAATCCTTGAGAATAATAAGAAATATCTACTGACTCAAATGGATAAGCGGCATTCATATAATAAGTATCTACAAGAAAAACCCCTAAAAAAGTTGATAGATAAAAAGATAACCTTAAAGGAATCATAATAGATTATACGGGATTGGATTTTAAAAGAAATTAGAAAATGACCAGATAAAGTTTATCTCTTCCTGGTCATTTCTAAAAATATTTCTATTGATTAACAGCTCTTCTATGTCTTGACTGTCCTTCAGGTCTTCCGAAGTCTAGGCCTACTTTTGCAGCCCAGTTTTGGAATCCATTTACATGTCCCGCATATCCAAGTGCTTTTTGAGGATCATGAGCAGAAACAGCAGTATCTTTACTTACTTGTCTTGCCCAATTTCTCATTGGTGAATTTTGTTGATCTGGCATATTGCACCTCCATTATTGATATATCAATTGTAGCAAAACAAAATTTTAAATTCAACAATTTAAAAATTATTCAACATCTAAATCTACAATAAGATCGGTTAATGGTGTTGCGATACATAGCAAAACACTATTATTTTCTATATCTTCCTGACTTAGGGTGTCTGGCTCTGGCTCTTCAATATATTTAAATTCACCCTTTATTACCTTTGCTATACAGGTTGTACACATACCCTGCATACAACTAAAGGGCAGCTTGCCACCTTGATTATTAGAGCTTGTGACTATAGAGTCACCTTCAAGAATATCATAAGACGTATTTTTATTTATAAAAGAAACTTTATGTTTTTTTTCCAATGTAGTTCGAAATCTCCTTATCAAAATCATACCTTGTGTATATAATAATTTAAATGTTAAATATGCAAGATAATAAGTTATTTATTGAAGAAGTAAGCTTCGAAGAATTAGCAGAGAGATTCGGGACACCCTGTTATGTATATAGCAAAAGTTCTTTAGTTAATGAGTTTTTAGAATACAAAGAAGCTTTCAAGTCATATTCCGATACTACAATTTGTTATTCTGTTAAGGCAAGCTCTAATCTTTCTATATTAAAGGTTTTTAATAGTCTTGGTTCAGGTTTTGATATTGTTTCTGAGGGGGAGCTAGATAGGATTATAAAAATTGGTGCTAATCCAAAAAAAGTTGTTTTCTCAGGTGTTGCAAAGTCTGATTTAGAAATTAGAAAAGCGCTGGATTTTGGTATATGTTTTTTCAATGTTGAGTCATTTGATGAACTTGTAGCAATTAATAGGGTTTCAAAGGATGTTGGAGTTAATGCAAAAATCTCAATACGCGTTAATCCAGACATTGACCCTAAGACCCACCCCTATATATCAACTGGATTAAAAACAAGTAAATTTGGAATTGCTATTGAAGATTCATATGATGCATACATTGAAGCATCTAAAATGAAGAACATTGATGTAGTGGGAATTGATGCGCATATAGGTTCTCAGATTTTTGATTTACAACCCTTTGAAGACTCTCTTCTAAGGCTAGAAGAGTTGTACCACAAACTGAATGATTTGGGGATTAATATTAGATTTATTGATATAGGTGGAGGATTAGGAATTAAATATAAAGATGATGACATTCCACCAACTAAGAAGGAATTTGCAGAAAAAATAATTAAAACTATGAAAAAAATTAATTGTAGCTTAATTTTAGAGCCTGGTAGGTCATTAGTTGGAAATGCTGGGTACTTGATTTCTAAAGTTCTATATAAAAAGAAAAGTAATCAGAAAAATTTTTTGATAATAGATGCTGGAATGAACGATATATTGAGACCTTCTTTATATAATGCTTACCACAAGGTTTCTAAATCTATACAAGCGTCTGACAACTCAGAAATTTTTGACATTGTAGGGCCAATTTGTGAAACAGGAGATGTTATTTCTTATGACACCACATTAAATGACGCAAAAATTGGAGATAATATAATAATACATTCTGCCGGAGCATATGGATCTGTAATGTCGTCAAATTATAATTCAAGACCAAAAGTCCCAGAAGTTTTAGTATCAGGTAAAAGTATGAGCTTAATCAGAAAAAGAGAGACTATTGAGCAGATTTTAGAGAACGAGGTAGTTCTATAAGATGAATGAATTATTCATTGTTTCATTATTGTCCAAAGGCGGATTTTTTGTATATCCTATTTTGTTGTGCTCGGTTGTGGCGTTAGCAATTTTTCTAAAAAAATTTTTTTTAATACAAGAAAAAAAAGTTTTACCTGAGTTTTTTTTAAATAAATTGCAGTCATATCTATCTGCCTGCGAAGTCTCAAATGCAATTGCTTTATGTAAATCAAATAAATCTTCATTTGCAAAAATTGCCTTAGCAATTTTATCTAATCATAATTTGTCAAAAGTTGAGATTGAAAAAGTTGCTGAGGATGAGGGCTCAAGACAAATTTTTATATTATCACAATCGAACGAACTATTAGGCTCATTAAGCAATATAAGTACTTTGTTAGGTCTTCTGGGAACTATTTCAGGGATGATTACAGTTTTTCAGGTAATTTCAACTCAGACAGTTGTAGACCCACCAAGCTTGGCAGGGGGTATTTCTGAGGCTCTTTACACTACAGCTTTTGGTCTTATAGTGGCAATTCCAACCTTTATTGGATATAAGTTTATTAATAATAAAGTGCTAGAAATATCAAATAAACTTCAGACAGAATCTGATAAATTAATTAATGAGTTAAGGAAAATTTCTGAACCAAAATGAACTTTAATAAAAGAATTAACATAGAAGATTCACTAATGGATTTGACCCCTATAGTTGATGTTGTATTCAATCTTTTGATTTTTTTTGCACTCTCATTGAACTTTTCTCAAGTCGTATCGAGTATTAATATCAAGTTACCTAAAGCCAAAAGTTCTGAAGTGGTAACAGAGAAACAAGTAGTAGTTAGTATTGAGAGAAATAATAAAGTTTATATCAATGATCAAGCTTTATATTTGGATCAAATACCAAACTATCTTGATAAAATTAATAAAGACAATGTGGTAGTAGTTAAGGCAGATAAAGAGATTGATCATGGATTTGTTGTTCAGATTATGGATTTAATTAAAAGGTCAGGATTCAAAAAATTAGGCATCGCTGTAACAAAACAAGAATAGTTTCTTTAACTATTTTATTTAAAGCTTAATAAAGGATTATAATTTGAAAAGTAATATGATTAATAAGAAGCAAAATGTACTAATTGCATACGCATTAGTTATGGGCACGGCCTTCTTTACAGCTTTTTCATATATTTTTGGAAAAAAAGTATCAGAAGATTTATATCCTGAAACAGTTGCCTTTTATTGGTTTTTTGGTGCCTTCTTATTTGCTGTAATTAAAAGACTAATTTTTATGGTCTTTGGAACCAAGTTTAGAGTCCCTATTAAGGAACTCTCTAGATATAAGGAAGTAATGATTATTTCTTCAATTATTACAGTTTTTGGAGTAGCTTTCTGGGTTATAGCATTACGGTCAGTAGGACCACCAGTCACTTCTTTTTTAATGAAATTCCAAGTTGTCTTTTCTGTAATTTTAGGAGCAGCCTTATTAAACGAAAGATTAAGAAAGCTAGAAATATTTGGAATTATTTTAACTATAATGGGAGGAGTTGTGATTGCTTATGATACTTCTGGGTTTGAATTAAAAGGATCTATTTTTGCCATAATGGCGGCTTTTTGTTATTCGTGTCTTTTTATTATTGTCAGAAAAAGATCTTCAAATTTAAATATGATGATGGTTGCAACACTTAGGTCCCTAGGGGTCTCGATTATTGGGATATTGTACCTATTGTTTAGTGATAGATTCCAACTTCCCTCAAATATAGACTTAATTTATATGTTGATTGGCGGAACTTGTGGCGCTTATATTGGAAAAGCTCTACAGTTTCAGGCAATAAAACTAGTTGATGTTTCACGAACTACCGCCGTAACACCCTTAGAGGCGGTATTCGTAGTACTTTTGACTTTTTTCTTTTTTGATACTATTCCTAGTTCATCAAAACTAATAGGGGGCGGGTTTATTGTTGTTGGTGTTATTTTTCTATTAATCTTTAGAAAAGAAAATTTAGATTAAACAAAGTTTGTAATTAACTTTTGCTTTTTTTCAAATTCAACCTCAGAAGATTGAATTAAAATACTGATAATTTCTTTTAGCTCCAAACCCTCTTCATTCAAAAGCTTAGGGAACATGCTTATTTCTGTGAATCCAGGAATAGTGTTGACTTCGCTGAGATAAAGCTTCGATTTTTTTGTACTACTAGTTTTACCAAAAAGAAAGTCTATTCTTGCCATCCCAGTACATTGAAGAATTTTATAGATTTTAATAGACGTTTCCTTAATTTCATTCGATAAAGCAGGATTTTCCAAGCTCCTTTTATATGGAATTTCCATGCTGGATTTTCCATCCAAATATTTTGCCTTATAAGTATAGAATTCATCTGAAGATATGACTCTTCCTGGTTTAGAGACTATGGTTTGATCGCCTTGCAATACGCTAACTTCAACTTCTTCTGGATTGATAACAGCTTCTTCAACTAGGACTTTGTTGCTAAATTTAAATGTATTTTGAATCTTAGAATTTAAATCACTTTTATTTTTAACTTTATAAACGCCAACACTTGAACCTAAATTTGACGCTTTTACAAAACAAGGAAATTTTATATCACTGACAATTTTTTTAATTATATTTGTTTTATTGGTTTTCCACTCATCTTTTGCATAACTATAGAATTTAGTTGTTCTTATTGACTCATTAGACAAAATTTTCTTTGTTAAAATCTTATTCATGCAGATAGAAGAACTCTCTACATTGCATCCAATGTAAGGTTTATTAATAGTTTCCAATAATCCTTGGATTGATCCGTCTTCACCTCCAGTTCCATGAATCAAAGGAAAAAAAATATCAATTTTTCTTTTATCCATAATTTTATTGTCTTTTATTATTCCTATATCCTGGGTATTACCATATAGAAAAGTAACTTTATTTTGTTTTTTATTTTCGAACTTTAGCTTTTTGTTATACTTTTTGGCAATTGACTCATAGAAGACACCATTTTTCCCCACAAATACTCCATATACAATATATTTTTTTTGGTCAATGTGATTCAAAATAGCATTAGCTGATATTATTGATATTTCATGTTCAACAGATTTTCCACCAAAAATAATACATAATTTTTTCTTCATAGGTTGAATAATACTTGTAAATTAATTAAAAGTTTATTATTTCTTTATATTTTGGTACAATATGTAGATTAAATTTTTATAATTTCTAATTAAAAGTTAATGTTAAGGGGGAATAAAAAATGTCTACAAAAGTAGTATTAAGTGAGCCATTAAGAACAGCTATTGGAACATTTGGAGGTACTCTTCAAGATACTTCAGCTGTTGATCTTGGTGTCACTGTTGTAAAGGAAATTTTAAATAGGACTGGTATAGATCCAACTCAAATTGATGAAGTTGTAACTGGTAATATTTTGGGAGCAGGTCAAGGACAGAATCCATCAAGGCAAGTTGCACTTGGTTCAGGGCTGGATCATGACACCCCTGCTTATAGTTTAAATAGAGTTTGTGCATCTGGTGTTCAATCAATAGCCAATGCAGCCCAAGCAATTAAAGCTGGTGACGCCGGAGTAGTTCTTGCAGGTGGTATTGAAAATATGAATCTTGCGCCTTTTATAATGCCAAAAGCTCGTTACGGTTACAGAATGGCTTTAGAAGCTCAAGATACTGTATTGGACGGAATGGTTTATGACGGATTATGGGATATTTTTAATAATTACCATATGGGAATGACTGCTGAAAATTTAGCAGAGAAATATAATATATCTCGTGAAGAGCAAGATAAATTTGCAATTGAAAGTCAAGGTAAAGCTAAGAAGGCACAAAGAGCCGGAACATTTAAGAAAGAGATTGTTCCTGTACAATTAAAAAAAGGGATTTTTGATATTGATGAGCATCCGAGAGAAGTTTCAATGGCTGCTTTAAGTAGACTGAAGCCAGTATTTACTCCTGAGGGCTCTGTTACTGCTGGAAATGCTTCTGGTATTAATGATGGAGCTGCTTATATGGTCGTTTCTTCTGAAGAGAAAGCGAAAGAACTAGGATTAGATCCTGTAGGTGAAGTTATTTCTTATGCTGTTGCCGGAGTTGAACCATCAATAATGGGTATTGGTCCCGTTCCTGCCATGAATAAGGCTCTAGCAAAAGCTGGTCTAACAATAGATGATATTGATTTAGTTGAATTAAATGAAGCTTTTGCTGTACAGTCGCTAGCAGTTTTAAGTGATTTTCCAATTCCTGCTGAAAAGTTAAATGTGAATGGAGGTGCAGTTGCACTTGGTCATCCAATTGGGGCTTCAGGAACTATACTTGTAGTTAAACTTCTTCATGAAATGCAAAGACGTAAAGCAAAAAGAGGATTAGTTTCATTATGTGTTGGTGGTGGAATGGGTATTGCTATGGTTATAGAAAACCCTAAAGCTTAAGGGTTATTCGATGGCAATTGAAAAAAATAATCAATCTAAAGATTTATATAGTTCTCAGGTAGATATCCAAACAAAAAGATTCTTCTTTGATATAAAGGAGAATCATAAGGGTAGATACCTGAGAATTACAGAACAAAGCGGAGGTCGCTCAAGTATTGTAGTGCCTATTGAGGGACTTGATGAATTTGAGAATCAAATAAAATTAGTTGTTAGCAAGTCGTTTGATTAAAGATTTATTATTTGAGCACTTTTTAGAGCAGTAAATCACTTCTTCCCAGTTTAATTTCCATTTTTTGCGCCATAAGAAATTTTTATTGCAAATTGGACATATTTTAGAAGGTAGATTCGATTTCTTCATTACTCTGTGTGTTCCCCAATAAATCTTTCGGCTGAATCTAGAATTATAGATTTTCTTTCATTCTTCATGGAATCAAAGATTCTTACCATCATAGCAAGGCGCGCATTACTAAGAAAGAAATCCCTATTTTTATCTATAAATCTCCAATATAAACCGTCTACAATATCGCACCACTCACCTTTTTTAAAATCAGTCATTTTTAGTAGATAGTTTGATCCACATATATAGGGTTTTGTAGAAAAAATACCACCATCACTGAATAGTCCCATACCATAGATATTTGGAACCATAACCCACTCAGACGAATCAATATACATTTCCATGAACCACTTATATACAAATTTAGGTTTAATCTCACATAAGTTCATAATATTAGCTAAAATCATTAGTCGCTCAATATGGTGAGACCAGCCATTATGTAATGCATTTTTTATTGAATGGTCTAGTGGCACTATCCCAGTATTGCCCGCATACCATGATTTTTTCATTTTTCTTTTATGGTTAAAGAAATTTTCTGTCTCCATTTTTTTTGAATAATTTTGATATATACCTCTTAAAAATTCCCTCCATCCAATTATTTGTCTTATAAAACCCTCAAGAGAATTTAATTTTATGTTCCTTTTCTTATATAAATCTATAGTTTTTTTAATTATTTCTTCTGGTGTTATAAGGCCAACATTCATATAAGTACTTAAGGCACTATGAAATAATATATTATCTTTTTGGCTGACTGCATCTTCATAATCACCAAACAAATCAAGTTTTTTATCTAGAAAAAAATTAAGTAATTTTATAGCATCTTCTCGTCTTGTTGCTAGCCGAAAATCCTTTAAGTTTCCATGATGATTCTTGAAGTGTTTTTCGATAATTGTAATGAGATTAGAGGTATGATTAGTTTTAATCATTTTAGGTAATATTGGTATATCAATTTCTTTAGGGATTCTTTTTCGATTTTCAGTATCATAGCTCCACTTACCACCGGTTGGTTTTTTATCATCTTCTATTAATATATTTAAGTCTCTTCTAGTTTCTTTATAGAATGTTTGCATTAGTGGTTTTTTTCCATCTTTAAGATATTTATTAAATTTATCTCTAGAATTAATGAACATAGGTGATTTAATCGTATTCCATATTATTTTCTCTTTTTTTACAAATAAATTAAATTTTTTTTCAAATGGCTTGTCCTCTATCTCGAAACTTACGATCTCGTTAACTTTGCTTTTAATCATTATTCTTTTAAGCTTTTCGAAGAAAGGGACTTTGAAGTCTTTACTGTCACTTGATAAATAGGAAACATTAAATCCATTTTCTTTTAATTCATCACAATAAGATCTCATACAGGAAAGATAGAATAAAAGTTTTAGTTTATGATGCTTTTCATACGAACAAAGCTCATAATCCTCTGACATGAAAAAAAGATGATTTTTCCTAAATTTTTTAACATATTGTAAAGGAAAGAGTTGGTTGCCAAGTATGACAAATAATTTCATAGAACTAATATAACTTAAAAAAAATAAATGATTATATAATCACTCTATACTTTAATTAATTTTTCATTTGCAATCTTATAATTATTTTTGACTACAGTGCAAACTTTATTTGACACAGTTAGACTATTATTTTCATGATTTTGATCATCATCAATGTAGGCTAATGCGAGAGTATTATTTTCGGATGCAAAATAAACAGAGTTCGTTATTATACCTATTTCCTTGTTTTCAGAATTAAAAATATCAACTTCATTTCCTAATTTACCATCAATATTTAAACATGATAAGCTTCGTTTAATTTTCCCTCTGTAATGTATTCTCGCTATTGTTTCTTGACCTATATAACATCCCTTCGTAAAGGAAATTGACGACCACATATTTGCCTCTATAGGAATAGTTTTAGAAGTTATTTCCTTGGAGGATGAAGGTACTCCATTTAAGATTTTCCATGCACTATAATAATTTTGATTTGTTAAAGTTATTTTTATAGAATTTATTTTATTGTTAGGAACCAAAAATACGGAAAGTTTTTCTTCTAGGATTTGTGAAGATTTGAATTTTTTAAAAAATAACTCTTTACTTAGATTTCGACCTTTAAATATAGTAAGGGATTCATCTAAGTCATCTATTTCAATCTTATAGGACATTCTATATTTTTTTAGATGCCCTATAATATCTTCTTTTTGTACCAAATCATATACAACGAACATTAAATCTGGAGAATCGCTATAGATTTCTATATGGAATAAAATACGCCCTTTGTTTGTTAAAATTAAAGAGCTTATAGATTGCTCACCTTTAAGATTTTTTACTTCATTGCTTGATATCCCATTTAAAAATTTGAATGAATCTTTACCAGTAAGACGTAGGAGGCCTTTATTGTGGTATTCGAACATAAGTTCATCACGAGAGAAATCATTTATAAGCTTTTTAATCGACAAGTCCATATCTAATTATTTAAAAAAATTCCTATTTTTTCTTATTCGTATAAAATACATAATATAAATTTACTTACTAAAATTTATTTTTTATAGTGTTTAAATGGAATATTCTAAAAGAAATAAAGTTGTAATAATAGGATCTGGGCCAGCTGGACTTACAGCTGCAATTTATTGCGCGCGAGCTAATCTTAATCCCATTGTATTTGAAGGGTTTCAAGCTGGTGGGCAATTGACAATGACCACGGATGTTGAAAATTTTCCTGGCTTTCCTGATGGAGTTATGGGCCCCAATTTAATGGATTTGCTACGCTTACAAGCTCAAAAATTTGGAGCAGAGTGTATAATGAAGCAAGTCGACAAAGTAGATTTAAGCGTTAGGCCGTTTAAGATTGAATCTGATAATCAAACAACAGAAGCGGACTCTATTATAATTTCTACTGGTGCATCGGCCAAATTGCTTGGAATAAAAGGAGAAGAGAAATACGTTGGTAGAGGACTTTCTACTTGTGCAACATGCGATGGATTCTTTTATAAAGATAAGTCCATTCATGTAATCGGTGGAGGGGATAGTGCAATGGAGGAGGCAATTTTTCTAACCAAGTTTGCTTCAAAAGTTACAATTATTCATAGACGAAATACTCTCAGAGCTTCAAAGATTATGGCAGAGAGAGCAATTAGTAATCCAAAAATAGATTTCATTTGGAATGCTGAGCCCATAGAGTTTTTGGGTAACGATGAGAAAGGAGTTTATGGATTAGCTTATAAAGACATTATTGCAAATAAGGAAGTTAATATAAATACTGATGGAGTATTTATTGCCATTGGGCATAATCCAAATACAGCTCTTTTTGAGGGCATGTTAGATATGGATTCAAACGGATATCTTGTTACGGATTCAAAGTCATCCCGTACTAATGTAGCAGGTGTTTTCGCTTCTGGTGATGTTCAAGACAGCGTTTATAGACAGGCCATAACAGCAGCTGGATCCGGATGCATGGCAGCAATTGATGCAGAAAGGTTTTTAGAGGAAGAAAATGAATTATAGATCTTTCCCAAAGAACAAAGATATAAATGTTTCAGAGGTTGGTTTCGGTGTTTGGTCAGTCGCAACAAAATGGTGGGGTGTTACAGATGAAAAACTCTCCTTATCATTATTGCACCATGCTTACGATGTGGGTATTAATTTTTATGATACAGCTGATATATACGGTAATGGATATGGTGAAGAAATCTTAGCAAAAGCTTTTCCTAAATCCAGAGATAAAAGAATATATGCTACAAAATTTGGTTACGATATTTATTCTAACGGTGGAGAAAGGAAGGGCCATAGTGAAATGCCACAAAAATTTTCATCAAAAGATATAAAGTATTCATGTGAGCAGAGCTTGAAAAGATTAGGAACTGATTATATAGACATATATCAACTTCATAATCCCCGTATGGATTTTATTAATAATGATGAGGTTATTGAAACACTTCAACTATTAGTAGAGCAGGGAAAGATTAGATCCTTTGCAATGGCACTAGGTCCAGATATAGGTTGGTTGAATGAGGGATTAGATTCAATGAATCATTCACCATTAGCGCTTCAAATTATTTACAACTTATTGGAGCAAGAACCTTCAAATTCTTTATTTAAAAAAGCTGAGGAAACTCAAACAGGATTAATTTCAAGAGTTCCACATGCATCAGGTATTATGGATGGAAGTTTTACTAAAGATAAAGTTTATTCAAAAGATGACCATAGAAGTCATAGGAGACAAAAGTGGATGGAAGCCGGTTTAGATGCAAGAGATGATTTTGAGTTCTTATTTAAAGATACAGGGCGTACTATTGGCCAGGCTTCTATACTTTTCCCTCTTTCGGTCCCCAACATTTGTACTGTCTTGCCTAATTTCACATCTCATGAAGAAATAGATGAGTATAGTGGAGCCTCAGAATTAATACCTTTATCAGATAATGAGGTTTCCTTAATTCAGTCTTTATGGCACGACAAGCATTCAAAGTCCTTGAATCAGCCTTTTTCAGATACCAATTCAAAACCAACTCCATCTTAGTTTTTATTTTGGAGAAATTTATAGTAAAAAACTATTCCTAAAGTAAGAGTTGAAATATTTTTTATTAATAATGAAATAGCTGCGCCCTCATGATCCATTAAATTAATCAAATATGGGAGCGATAAGCAGTAAATGAAAGTAGTTATGACAGTAATTATTGTCAAAAATTTTGGATTTCCAGAAGAAAGCATTGCTGGGTTTACCCAATAAGCTAGATTATGAAATATCATAGCTATAACTAATATCTTCATTGATAAAACGGATTTAATAAATTGAGGACCAAAAAACAATGTAATAATTTGATTTGAGAATGTGATTATTATCACACCCAAAGTTACTGAGGCAATCAGGAGAATTTTTGTTGAATCAAAAATTATTCTTTTATAAAGCTCAAAATTCTGTTCAGAATATAATTTTACTAATTCAGGGAAAATTATTTCAAGTACAGGATCCATTATTCTTCTTATTATTTTTACAATAGCTCTTGCAGCACGATAAAGCCCAGCATAATATGGGCTTCCAATGAACCCAACTGCTAGCACGCCAAGATTTTTATCATTTGCAACGTTCAACATGTTTGAAAAATGGGTATTTAACATAAACTTTATGAAGCCAATAGAAGATTTATAGCTAGGTAATTTTAAAAAGTTTATTTCAATACGATTTTCATTTAATGTAGTACTTAAAAATATAATTCTGAGAATAAAGCTAAGAATATAACTACCAATAAAGCAATAAATAATATTTTGTATACTCGGGTTGAACTTTAAAATTAGCGCTAAGATTAGCGTAAACCTAAATAGATTTGTATAGGTGTTGATTTTAAAAATATATGAGTACTTATCAAATACTCTAAGTATCCCGTCAATTATCTCATTTGTTGATATAAATAAAACTATAATTGCATAAGATGCTATTAGTTGTTTAGAAGAAAAGTCAGTTTTTAGTATGCCATCAGCAAAATTTCCACCTATAAAAATTATAAATAAAAAGGAAATAAGCGATGAGGCCATACTTAAAGTAAAACTTAGAGCTAGATATTTTGATATTTTTTCTTTGTTATCTATGTTGGAGCCAACGAATTTTACAGAAGTATCCCAAATCCTAAAGCTTAGTAATATATTACAAATTTCTACGATTGATATAACCATTGAAAATAATCCAAATTTTTCCACGCCAAGAGTTCTACCAATTATAAGAAGAGTTAATGCAGATAGTATTCCGCCTGCTACTTTTGCAGCACCTAGAATTTTGAAATTATTTATTAATTTATTAGCAAAATCCTTATAAATCATTTAATTTGACCGATTCGATGAAGCCCTAAATTATTATTGTTAAGTATGTATTGAATAATTTGATCATCAAACGAATGAATTCTTTTATTGAGTGAAATACAGTTTGGTCCTCTATCTCCAGATAATGTTTTATATGGTTTTTTACATATTTCTGGAAAGTTCATGTATATAGTCTCAAAACTTGATATTCTTTTGTTAAATTCATCTAAGGATTCTGTTTCTTTGAATAATGGAAGGTAAAAAGGCTTCAAAGGAACTAAGTCAATTCGCAAGTAATCAAGATGTCTTTCACCAAAAACTATGGCATTCCCTTTTTCGATTCTTTTATACTTTTCATTAATCTTATTAATATTGTCATAGTATGATATTCCCTTAAAGGATAATTGTTTATATACGATATTGTATCCAAAAGATAAGAAACCAATTAAAATTAAGGATATATATATTTTGCTTAAATTCCTTAGATTATAATCGGTCCTAGAAAGAATCTTATATCCTAATCCGAATAATATAAGAATAGATGCCGGGAATAGGATTCTATATGAAAAAGGAGAGAACCATATTGTTAATCTCCACAATAATACTATTATTAGATAAAATATAGCTAAACTTATGAAGTTATTTGCTAATCTATTTAATTCTTGATGTCTTACTTTATTTCTAATGCAATAACTTATAGATAAATAAATAAAGGTTAATGATGCAAGAGAAGAAATTATTGAAAAGCTTGGATAATCATTAAATCTAACACTAGCCATTACTAAATTAAGCTCTTCAAGTAATTTCTTGATAAAATGTATTATTATATCTATAGATGATTCAAAAGTTATATAAGCATGCGGATACGTTAGAGTACCTGTAAGGCTTTTGTTCATTAATAAATACGCAACCATATAGGTTATTGATCCTAGTAGTAATATTATTAAATTTATTGAAGGACCTTTTTCCTTTCTTATTGATTGAATAATTAAAAAGAAATTAAAGATTAATAAGTAACCGCCAATATATCTAGATGAAAATGCAATTATGAATGCAATCAATGCTAAAAGTATATTTTTTTTATCAGGATTAATTATTTCATTATGAGTAGTATAAGAGTAAAAAATTAAGCCAACCATAAATAAGTTTTCGGTCAAGGTAAATGAAAAAATATTTATAAAGCTTCCTGCAAAAAGCATTAGCCCGATTAAGGAAAATCCTAGAATCGTATTTTTATAAACCATATAAAAAACCAAGAAAACTGAAAGTATATTGGCAATTTTAGATGCCAAAAAAACATCCAGAGTTGTTACTTTAGATATTAAGGAAATTAGAATTGGATATCCTAATGGCCACATACTAAAGAAATTAATTTCACCACTATTAGTCCAGGAATAAACATATAAATTCCCATTTTTAGTAAATGTTTCTGCCAGCTTAAGTAGATGTGTTGAATCAGTTGTTAAAAATCCATTTGTATCTATGAAACTATTTGTGAGTATAGAAAGGCTTATAACTATAAATGAAATTATAAAAAGATATTTTTCTATATTATTAAAATCTGAATTTAAAATTTTCTTTAACATTTTATTAAATTAGCTTTATCTTGCATTACATAACATTATTATAGTTTGACTAATCAATCAATTAAATTTATTATCCCTTTCAAATCAATGCTTAAAATCATCAAATATTTCCTAATGTTATCTAAGGACCCTAAAACGTATAAATGGGCTAGTATTGGTTTCTTAGCTTTGGTTTGTGATTTATCATTATATAAGTATTTATTACCAAAAATTGATATGGATGCAGCCAAAGCTGCCTCTACTTTTTTAGGAGTCAATATATCTTTCCATTTTAATAGGCTTTGGACATTTAAATCAATCGGCCGTTATTTTGATGATTTAAAAAGATATCTTGCATTATATATCATCGCAATTCTAGTTAATGTTGTGGTAAACAATTTTGCATTTAAAATCTTTCAAGATATTGACTTAGCTTATTTTATTGCGCTTTGTGTCTCGGTCATAATAGGATACTTTGGGCAACGCATTTGGGTTTTTAAAAATAGGTTAAAATAGTTATGTTATTCTAGATATTATGAAGAATATTTTAATTACTGGATCTTCTGGATTTATAGGCTATCACCTTTCATTGCTGTTCCTGAAAAAGGGTTTTCGGGTATATGGAATAGATGATATGAGTGATGGCTATGATGTCAAATTAAAACAATGGAGATTAAAGGAGTTAAAGAAAAATAAGTATTTCATATTTGCTAAGACTAATATTGCGTCAGAGAAAAGCTTAGAGAATTATTTTTTAAAAAACTTTAGAAGAAATAAGATTGAAACTATTGTGAATCTAGCTGCAGGTACAGGAGTAAGGAAGTCTACTTTGTTCCCAAATTCATATTACCAGTCCAATCTTATTGGAACATTAAACTTAATTAAATTATCCAGGAAATATGCCGTTAAATCTTTTGTACAAGCATCAACTTCTAGCGTTTATGGAGATAGTAAAGAAAAAAGTTTTAAAATTGATAGCGAAACAAGTAAGCCTGATTCAATCTACGCTTCATCGAAGAAAGCCGCAGAAGTCCTATTGCATTCATATCACTCCTTATATGGTCAAAATATATGCATTTTACGTTTCTTTACTGTGTATGGCCCTTGCGGACGTCCAGACATGGCACCTTTTATTTTTACTCAAGCTGCAATAAATAACAAAACTATAAATGTTTTTGGGACTGGAAGACAAAAAAGAGACTTTACTTACATTGATGATATAGTCGATGGAATTTATAAATCAACAAAATTAAAAGGATTAAATTATTTGAATTTAGGAAATAACAGACCAGTATCAATTAACAATTTGATTAGTATAATTTCAAATCTTAGTTGCAAAAAAATAAAAAGAATTAATAAGCCTTCCACTCCAGAGGATGTATTTTATACCTCTGCGGATATAAGTAAAACAAAAAAAATTATTAATTGGAAGCCAAAAACAAATTTAGAAGAAGGTATACGAAAGACTTATAATTGGCATATAGATAATATTAAATGGTTAAAAAAAATAAGAGTCTCATAAAAGATTTTGTAGAAATTTCCAAATATTTTGGTCAGAGATTTGATTTAACTCAAGCTGCTGGTGGGAATTCTTCTATTAAAATAGGTGGCGAGATGTACATTAAGTCTAGTGGCTATTCATTGTCAGAGGTAAGCCTTGATAATGGATATACTATTTTAGATAATGAAAAACTTAAAAACTTTTTAATAAGAGTTAAAAATAAAAAAATTGATTCAAATATAGAGAAAAAATCAATTAGTATTTTGAAGAATTCTGTTTTATTGGGTGCGAGTCCATCGATTGAATCATATTCTCATACATTGCTTAAGAAGTTTACTATTCACATTCATCCTATTGCTAGCAATATTGTTTCAGTGAATAAGAAATCTAAGGAAATATTTTGGCAAATTTTTAATAAACGGAGCAAAAATGAAGGTCTTTTCTATATTGAATATAAGCCCCCTGGTATAGATCTTGCTAATGAAATAACTAAGACAGTACTTGGCAAAGAAGTAGAATTTAGTGGCTATAAAACTTTAATATTCTTTTTAGAAAATCATGGAATGATTTGTTCATCTGATACTAAAGAAGATTTGATAAATACAGTTGAAAGATTTGTTAAAAAATTTGAGAGATATTCTAAAATCAATTTGAATAGATATAAGATGACAACAAAGATTTCAAAGATTCTCTGGGATTGTTCATATAAAAATTTGACTTGTTATTACAGTGAGGATTCTTATCTTCAAAGACACATTTCAATAAAAAATACGAAAAGTTTTAAAAAACCATTAAACCCAGACCAATTGCTTTATTGTGGAGAGGCACCATTAGTTATCAAATCAGATTTAAAGAGAGAAATTATTTCTTATTTAAAAAAATATAAGACTTTTCCTAGAGTCGTTATACTTAAAAAAGATATTTATTTTATTGCAGCCAATGTATTAAAGGCCCGTGAGAAGGAAGATGTCTTTAAAGCGCAGTTGTATTTCAATTCAAACAGTAATCCTAATCGTCCCTTAACCAAGAAAGAAGTTGATAAACTGAGATCTTATAATTTATTTAAAAATCGCTTAAGGTTTTGGTTTGATTACACTAAATAGCTTACTTATTCTATATCGATTATTAGAGATAAATTTATATATTTTTTTTGTTATTACTTTGGGTGTGTAAATTAAAATTTTTGTATATATTGGCGATTTATTTGAAGCTTCCATTGATTTTATAATCCCATCGACACCGTAATAATATTTGTCATCAGATTTGAACACTATTTCATCTTTAGATTCGAGATTCTCCAGACTATTGATATCCTCTATCTCCATTTTAATGGATTTTTCTGAAGTAATATATGCCCCGTATGTTTTGCAAATTTTACATGACTTATCTATATAAAGCTTATTTCCCATTAAAGTATTGTAACTATTAATGATAGAATAATTCAATCCGCTTATAGTGTAATGGATAACACACTTGACTTCGGATCAAGTAATTGGGGTTCGAATCCTCATGAGCGGGTTACTAAATTTCATAGTTTATTATCCTATTATTAGAGGACATTTCTTTCTTTATTAAATTGATTAATTTATGTTTTATTTCTTTTGGAGAGGTAAGTTCCAAGCATTGGTTTAAAATAATATTGCAATCTCTATAAGAAAGATCATGAATAACACCTTTAATCCTAGGTATTGAATAGTAATTCATACTTAACTCTCTTATTCCCATTCCTATAAATAAGGGCAGGCAATTTATATCATTAGCCATTTCGCCACAAATAGTTACATAGGTATCCTCTGGAACCTGAGTAGTAATCAATTTCAACATTCTTAATACAGATGGTTGGTAATGAGAGATAATATCTTCTAATGTCTCGTTTGTTCTATCGGCAGCAATTGTATATTGAATTAAGTCATTAGTACCTATGCTAATAAAATCAACTCTTTCGCATATCTCTTTAATCATTAAAACAGCGGATGGTGTTTCAATAACTACACCAACTGAAAATAAATTACTTGAGATAGAATAATTATTTTTTATTTTATTAATAGTCTGCAGGGACCTGTCAAGTTCATCCAGATTTGAAATCATTGGAAGTAATATTCGGATTTTTTTATTTTTATTATTTATGACTTTAAAAATGGCATTTAATTGTGTCTCGAATATATTCATATTCGCAAGTGAGTACCTAATTCCTCTTAGTCCAAGCGCTGGATTATTTTCAATATGCGTATAGTCCTGAATCTTATCTCCCCCTATATCTAGTGTTCTTATTGTTACTTCATCAAATAAATTACCTTTAAAAAGTTCCGAGTAGTCATCATACTGATCTTCTAATGAAGGGAAGTGTTCTTTGCTTGTAAATAGAAACTCGGTCCTATACATACCAATTCCTTCAGCCCCATATTTTGTAGCCATTTTAACTTCGGAAGAAATCTCAATATTTGCTTTAATTGATATAGTTCTATTGTCTTTGGTTTGACCAGACAATTTTGAATACTCAAATAGATTCTTTTGAAAAGATATATAATCATTCTTTAGAGTTTCAAGTTCAAGTTTTTCATTTTTATTTATCTTCCATTTCGCCTTACCCTTATAGCCATCAACGTATATACGTTGACCAGGTTGAACTGAAGTACTAATGTTAATCATAGACATTATAGTTGGAATCCCAAGTGATCTGGCAATAATTGCTGTGTGTGAAGTAGTTCCGCCTAAATCCGTTAAGATTCCATTCACTCTTCCATTTTTACAATATTTTAATGCATCAATAGGTGATAAATCGTGAGCTACTAGAATAGTATTATTTTTGATTTCTATCAGGCTTTGATTTAATCCTCTTAGATTTTTTGTTATTCTTTCAGCTAAGTAATAAAAATCAGCAAGCCTTTCTTGCATGTATAGATCTTTTACAAAAGCAAATTCTTTACTTTTATTGGTTAGAACATCATTTAAAGCCCACTCAGCATTAATATTTTTTTTGGTTATTAGTTCTATAACTTCACTAGCAAGTATTTCGTCTTCTAATATGAGAATATTAAAATCAAGAATTTCTATATGCTCAATTTTATATTCATCATCTATATCCAATTTCATTTTTCTAATTTCATCCTTGGAAGCCTCAACAGCAGATTGAAATTTATTAACTTCTTTAATAATTTCATTAGTTTTAATTTTTCTTTTTTCAACCAATGTCTTTGCTTGGTTTATTAGTAAGGCATTTCCAACTGAAAAGCCTGGGGATATTGCAATTCCATTTCTTTCTTCACTCATCTTCTTCACCAAATTTTGATTCAAAAAGTTTAATCATTTGTTCCATTGCATCTTTTTCATCTGAACCATTTGTCTCTATTTCAATTTCTGTATTGTAGCTAGCTGCAAGTGATAATAAACCTAAAATACTCTTTGCATCAACAATTAACTCCTCTTTGCCAATTTGTATGTCGCATTCAAATTTGTTAGTAAGTTGAACTAATTTTGAGGAAGCTCTAGCATGTAAGCCTAATTTGTTGGGTATATTAATCTTTTTTTTCATCTATTTTGAGGTCTTTATCTGATATTTCTTTATTTATAATTATATCATTTTTATGTCTTATTTTCATAGAGAAAGTAGGTGCAGTAAGTGTTATACTCAAAGGTAACTTTATTTCAGAACCACTTCTAAGATATAAATTATTATAGTCATAATCATCATCATCATCTAAAGTAATTGAATCATAATCTATTAGATTCTTATAATTAGTGAAAATAATTTCTGCTTTTCTGGAATCATTTATTATAATTTTTTCTATTTCATTTGTATCCATATTGATAATTGTTTTTATAGAGTCTTTTGTGATATGTAATTTGTTCATATAAACTTTGTAATTATCATTTTCCTCCAGCTTTACTAAGCTTAAACCTAAAAGCATATTGTTCAATTCTTCAACAGTTAAGTCTAAGTTAAGGTGCTTATTGAAAATATTTAAATTAAAATCTGAGGCATCTCTATTTTTAATCCTCTTTTTTATTCTTTTATAATGAACTTTTATCCCATCTGAGATGAATTCAGCAACCTTAACTCTAATAAGTATATAAATGTCTATATGTATCTTAGACTTTCTTTTAATTTTATATTTTTTATATAATTTTATTTTTTTATCTTGTGGAAGATTGTAAAATACTTTTCCAGAAATTTTAGCTGTCTTAATGTAATCATTTTTTTCATTTAAGTGTTTTAAAATCTTTCTTATTTTAATTTTTTCTGCATCAGTTTCCTCTGCTTCTATAGAGAATGTATCCAGGGGAATCATATAAAAAACAACAATTAAGATTAATCGTGAAAAAATATATAAAAGATTGGACTGAATAATCATTAGGTATCCTTATACTCTAGTTTTAAAATTTGACTAACAAAACTAATTTGTTTTAATTATTATATGCATAATATATTAAAAAATATTTTAAGCCAAAAAAGATTAACGCAAGAAGAAGCACTTTTAATTCTAAAAGATTTTCCAACACTTGAGATTGGGCAACTCGCAAGCATCGCAAAAAAGCAAAAGGGAATTGATAAAAATGTTGGATTTGTTATAGATACAAATCCAAATTATACAAATATATGTGATACAGAATGCCTTTTTTGCGCTTTTTGGAGGAAAAAATCTCAGAATGATGCTTATGTTTTATCTTTGGATAAGATATTGGAAATTGTTAGGACATCATATCATAATGGTGCTACAACTGTACTTTTACAAGGTGGCCATAATCCATCCATTAAGCTAGATTATTATTGTGAGTTAATTAAAAGGGTTGTCGATGAAGTTCCAGGAATTCATTTACATGCGTTTTCCGCTCCTGAAATTCACTCCATCTCAAAATATTCTAAGATTAGTACATCTGAATTATTAAAACTATTCTGGGCACATGGTTTGAGGACAATCCCTGGGGGTGGCGCTGAGGTTTTAAGTAATAGAGTTAGAAAAAAAATTAGTCCCTTGAAGATTTCAGCTGATGAATGGATGAGAATTACTAGGGAAGCACACTTGGTTGGATTTAAGACTACTGCTACTTTGATGTTCGGTCATGCAGAAGAAGACGAAGATATCATAGAACATCTTTCTCGAGTTAGAGACTTGCAAGATGAAACTAATAATTTCCTTTCTTTTATTCCTTGGACGTTTAAGCCTGAAAACACTTTCATGGAAAAAAAAATATCTAAAGAAATCGGGGGAGATAGATACTTAAGAGTTCTAGGACTCTCAAGAATTTTTCTAGACAATTTTAGCCATATTCAAGGATCATGGTTTACTCAAGGTTTTAAAGTTGGAGGCCTATCTCTTCATTATGGTGCAAATGATGTTGGTGGAACGCTCATGCAAGAGAATGTACTTAAATCTGCTAATAATCCCTATAAGGCTGGGGTTGAGGACATAGTTCATTTTATTAAATCCGAAGGATTTATTCCTATTCAAAGAAATACTTTTTACGAAAAAATTAAAGTTTATTGAAAATCATAGAGTTTTTTTAAAACTCTCAATATCATTTTTATGTGAATCAACATCTTCACTCCATTTAGAGATTTTATAAAACATTGATTGAACAAACTCTTTTAATCTAATATCATCTGTATTCCATTTATAACTAGTTCCGAAAAGTTCAATAAATTTAGTTGAAAAGAAAATTTGTTCAAATTGTGACGAACTACTTTCACTTCTAGTGAAGTACAACGCACAATAGCATTTTGCAAATATTATACTGTATTTTTCATTTGAATTTATTCTTAAAAATGCTGCTAAAGCCAATGACTCTAACGCAATAGAATAGATTTCAGAATCTTTATTGGGCGTTTGTATGATTTTCTTGAATATTGAGTCAGGTATTACTGATTTATTATTATATATAATTCTTGGTATATCTTCATTATGGAGGAATTCGTTGCTGAATTCTCCTATATCAAATCTAGGATTAAGTACATTTGATATTTCCTTCCAGATGGATTTTTTTAGACCTTCTATTTCACTTTCCATTAATCAATTATAACTTAGATTGAATTAAGCGAATATTATATGTAGAATAGTTAGAGTTTTCAGGGAATAAATCGTATGGATATTAAATATTTAGAAGATAAATTATTAAAGAACGATGGAAGTATTAACTTTGAAGAGGCAATGGAGCTTACTAATTTTCCAAAAAATAGAATTCTGGAACTAACAAGTTTAGCAAGAAAGGTAACCTTAAAGTACAAAGGCGATGGAGTTTTTCTTAGATCGATTATTAGCGCCAAAACTGGTGATTGCTCAGAGGACTGCTCTTTTTGTTCCCAATCTGTTCATTATTCTTCTCCAATTTCCAAGCATTCATTGCTTGATCCTAATGAGGTTTTACAAGCTGCTTTACAGTCAGAAAAAATGGGTGCCTTTGACTTTTGTATTGTAATTGCGGTTAAGGGACCAAATAAGAAACAGTTTGAAAAAGTTATCGAATCTATTGAGATTGTAAAGAAGAATACAAAACTTGAAGTAGGGTGTTCATTGGGTAGCTTAACAGAAGAACAGGCTTTTGCTTTAGCCAAAGCAGGCGTTTGGAGATACAACCATAATATTGAATCTTGTAGAGAGTTCTTCCCCAATGTTTGTACAACACATACTTATGACGAAAGAGTAACAACTGCAAAGCTTGTAAAAAAAGCTGGTATGGAACTTTGCTGTGGTGGAATTATAGGTTTAGGCGAAAGTGTCGAACAAAGGATTCAACTTGCGTTTGAAATTAAGGATTTAGATCCTCACACAGTCCCTATGAATTTTTTAAATCCAAGGCCAAATACACCTTTAGCACACATGAAGCCTGTACCAAGCCTAGAGGCTATTAAGACTATTGCTATCTTTAGACTTATAATGCCTGAGAAAGTTTTAATGTCTGGTGGGGGTAGAGAGATAACACTTAGAGACCTGCAATCAATGGGAATTATGGCGGGCTCTAATGGAATGATAATTGGGAATTATTTAACAACTGTAGGTAGAGCGCCAGAGGAAGATTTAAAAATGATTGAAGACCTTCAAATACCAATTAGAGATAGGTATGATACTATCAAATAGTTTTAATTTATGACTTCATCAACTAAAATAAAATCATACGATTTAGATTATATTTGGCATCCATTTACTCAGATGAAAGAGTATTTAAAAGAGGATCCTTTAGTTATAGAAGACTCTGATGGAGTTTATCTAATTGATTCTGATGGGAACAGATATATTGATGGAGTTTCATCTTTATGGGTAAACATACATGGTCATAAAGTCTCCAAGATTAATAAAGCAATAAAAAATCAAGTTGATAAGATAGCTCATTCAACTCTTTTAGGGGTCACCAACCCTTCAGCATCTCTATTAGCTAAAAAATTAATCGATATATCTCCTGCGGGTTTAAAAAAAGTATTTTACTCTGGTGATGGAGCAAGTGCTGTGGAAGTAGCATTAAAAATGGCTTTTCAGTATTGGCTAATAAAAGGGAAAAAAAGAAAGAACAATTTTGTATGTCTTAAAGATGGATATCATGGAGATACTCTAGGAGCTGTTTCTGTTGGTGGCATAGACGTTTTCCATTCTACATTTAAACCTCTATTGTTTAAATCATATAAAATCCCTTCATATGATTCTTCTGATAACACAATTGCTCGTTTAGAATCAATTTTGATAAAAAAAGCCGATACAATAGCTGCACTTATTATGGAACCTTATGTTCAAGCAGCTGGAGGTATTAAAGTTGCAACAAAGGGATATTTAAAAAAAATTCAAAAGTTATGTAAAAAATTTGATATTTTACTAATTTTAGATGAAGTTGCAACAGGTTTTGGAAGAACAGGCGAGATGTTTGCATGCGATCACGATAATGTAACCCCAGATATTTTAGTTCTAGGAAAAGGACTTACAGGTGGATATTTACCTCTATCTGCAACCATTACTACAAATAATATTTTTGAAACTTTTCTGGGTGAACATGAAGAACTCAAAGCTTTTTTTCATGGACATAGCTATAGTGGAAATCCTTTAGCTTGCTCTGCAGCAATAGCGAATCTTGAAATTTTTGAGGAAGAACAAACGATAAAAAAAGCAAAAAAGGTAATTGAAATTTTCGAAGAAGAATTAAAAGAGTTTTCTGGACTTGAACATGTTTCATCCGTTAGAAATAAGGGTCTAATGGCTGGTATAGATTTAAAAAAGAACGTGAAAAAAAATATCAACTATAATTACAATGAGAGAATTGGAAAGAAGGTTTGTGATATTGCAAAAAAAGATGGGGTATTAATTAGACCTTTGGGAGATACAATTGTAATAATGCCTCCTGTTTCAATAAAACAAAAAGAACTTAAAAAACTAACAAGGACAATTTATAAGTCCATTAAAGTAGCAACAGAAAATGAAAGCTAATAGATTTAATAGTTGGATTAAAGAAAATCTGAATCAAATTAAACAATCTAACTTACATAGAGAACTAGTAGAGATTTCTTCTTCCATGACCCCTGAGATTGTAATTAATAAAAAAATCTATTACCAATTTGCTTCAAATAATTATCTCGGTTTAACAACTGATGCAAAAATTACAAATTCTGTAATTTCAGCAATAAAAAAATATGGAAATGGGACGGGTGGTTCAAGGTTGGTTACAGGTACTTCTAATTTACATTCAAAATTAGAATCAGATATCGCCAAATTTAAAAAAACTGATGATGCGATAGTATTTAGTTCAGGATATTTAGCTAGCATTGGAACCATATCATCAATTATGAATAAGGATGATATTATATTCAGCGATGAATTGAATCATGCTTGTTTAATAGATGGTGCGAGACTCTCCAGATCAAAGATAGTTATATATAAACATTCCAATATGAAAGATTTGGAAAGTAAATTAAAAAAATTCAAAACTTCTAATGGAAAAAAAATGATAATATCAGACAGTGTATTTAGTATGGACGGCGATATAGCACCATTAGACTCAATAGTTAAATTATCAAAAAAATATGAATGCATATCGATGATTGATGAAGCACATGCTACTGGTATTTTGGGTGATACTGGAAGTGGTGCTTCTGAGATGTTCGGTGTCCAAGATAAGATTGATATATGCATGGGAACTTTATCCAAAGCAATAGGGTCTGTAGGCGGATATATTGCAGGTTCAAGTGATTTAATTGATTATTTGAAGAATAGAGCTAGATCCTTCATTTTTGATACATCTTTGCCTGCAGGAGCTCTTACTGCTTCTATCAGGGCTATAAAATTGATTGAGAGACAGCCTTCTATTAGAGACGATTTAAATAATAATATTCAATATATTCAGGATTTTCTTGCCAGCTCAAGTTTCAATTATCTTAAATCTGTTACTCCAATTATCCCTATTGTTGTTGGGGATGAAGAAAAAGCTCTAGAGTGCTCAAGGTTTTTACTCAAAAATCAAATATATGTTCCAGCAGTCAGACCGCCGTCAGTTCCAAAGGGCCAATCTAGAATCAGGGTTACATTAATGGCAACTCATAAAAAGAAACATATTGATAAAATAATTAAAGTCATGGAAAACCTAGAAAAAATTATTAATTAATCTAAATTAAATAGTAAATGATACTGCAGAAGGTAAACTCTTAAGAGATATTTGATATGGCAAGAACAGAGAAAGAATTTAACCTTTTTTGGAGCCTATTGATAGGTAGGAAAGTTGATAAGAAAAAGGCCAAAATAGAATTTCTTAAAATTGATACTGACATTTCCGCTGAAGAATTGGCTTCAAAATTTAACAATTTATATAAGATAACTGGTAACGAAAGATTTGTTCCACATCCACAGCGATGGCTTAGAAATGAAAGATGGAATGACGAGATTAGCGAGAATATTAATGGTGAAAAGATATATAGGGATAGTGATGGATTTATTATCTCCAAAGAAGAATGGAACCGAAAGAAAATTATTAAGTAGTATGTGTATATAATGAAGAAGGTAATCTTTCTACTCTTGGATGGCGCTCGTAATGATGCTTTGGAGAGCCACATCAATAATGGTTCAATGCCAAATTTAAAATCAATAATAGATGATGGTGGAAGCTTCTCAACTGCTGTAACAGTTTTTCCTTCTACTACTGGTCCAGCATATATACCCTTTATATCCGGAGTATTTCCTGGAATTAGCAATATGCCAGGAATTAGGTGGTTCGATAAAGTAAAGTTCTCAAAGAATATTAATTCTTTATATTCCCATAGAAGCTACGTTGGAATTGAAGGGTTAATGTTTAATAGTGATATTAAGAAGTCACAGCCTACTATTTTTGAGATTATCCCTAATTCAAGATCAATTTTCAACGAGATAACCCGTGGGCTTAAATCCAGTTTTGATTTAACTAAATTATCCAAAGGATACTATAAATTGAAATCTCACTTTTCTGGCTCGCAGGTCATAGATGATGTTGCATTTGAAAAGCTTTTAGAATCTATTAATTCTGACGCACAATTTACTTTTTGCTGTTTTCTTGGCGTAGATTCTAATTCACATATTTCAGGTTATAACAGTAAACAAGTTTTTAATTCATATGTTAATTTTGATAACAAACTTGGTTCCGTAATAAAAGAACTTAAAGACCTAAACCAGTTTAGTGATACTCTCATGTTAATTACAAGTGACCATGGTCACTCAAATACTTCCAATCATTTAGAGCTGGTTGATATATTAGGTGAAGCTGGATATAAAGTTTTATCGTATCCTAAAATATATAAAAAGTACTCAGGTCACATTGATGCAGCTGTAATGGTTTCTGGTAATTCGATGTCTCATATATATTTACGTAAGGATAATGATTGGGGAAAAAATTATACTTATAAAGATTCAGAGGGTTTGGTAGATAAACTTTTATCTTATGAGGGAATTGATATTGCTATGGCAAGAAATGAAAAAGGTCAAATAGTTATTAAAAGTAAAAGAGGAACAGCACTTTTAGAGGATAAAGAAACTGGTGTTATGTATACACCCTTATTAAATGATCCATTTGGTTACAATGGAATTAAGGACTATCTGACTTATGACGAAGTTCTGGATTTAACTTTCGATACCTTATACCCAGATTCTTTAACCCAGATAGTTCAAATATTTAAATCTGCTAGATGTGGAGATATAGTTATTAGTGCGCAAACGGGATATGACTTAAGAAGAGACTTTGAGATACCAGAACATAAGTCTTCTCATGGTTCATTGAAGAGTGATCATATGCATGTGCCACTCATTATGAACAAGAAAGTTTCAATTTCTAGAATAAGAACAGTGGATTTGTTTCCTACAATATTAGATTTTTTAAGCTTGCCATGCTCAACTAAAATTGATGGGAAGAAATTAGATATTTATTAACTCATCTTTTGATAATAATTTCTTTAGGTCTGCATGTACAACTTCTTCTTTAGCCTTAAGAGTAGCAGAAAGCTCTTTAACAAGTCTTTTAAAGGCATTTTCTAAAATTTTTTGTTCTCCGAAAGATAATTCTTTGTTTTTAGATATATCATTAATTTCTCTAAAGACTTCACCTGCCATAATTATATTGCCAGTTTTTAGTTTTTCAGTATAGGACCTATACCTTTTGTTCCAACTTAGATTCTCTTCGATTTTATATTTGGTTTTTCCTTTAATTAAAGACCATAATGTCTTTATTTCATTTTTTTTTGCAAGTGGTCTTAATTCATTTGCTTGAACAGAATTTTTTGGAATCATAACTGTAATATCACTATCTTCAACTTTTAAAATCAAAAATTGGTGTGAAACTCCAGCGATTTCTTGCTTTTGGATACCTGTTATTGTTACTAAGCCATGAGATGGATAAACAGCTTTATCTCCGACTTTATACATATCATATTATGTCACATTTCAAACTTATCTTCAATGTGAATCTAATATTGACTACCTGGATATTAATGTTTTATATTCAATTTATGACCTTTGAAAAGTTCTTAGATAATTATAGGAAATCTTTAGTTACAAAAGGAAAAAGCAGTAACACCATAAAACTTTATTTAAGGGATATTACATTATATTTGGAAAATTCAAAAAATTCGGAAATTTCCCAACAACATTTAAAAATAATCCCATTATTTAAAAAGGAAAAAATATTAGATTATTTTTTTTATTTAAAGGATAGATATAGACATAAAAATGATGGTGTAGCGATAAATAAGTTATATAGAACTTTAAATAGAAAGTTGTCAGGTTTTTCTAAGTTTTTAGATTTTTTAGTTAGAGAAAAGTATATAGAAAAGAATTTTTTGAATGGATTTGATCGAACAAATATTATCAAGAAGAATAGAGAGGTAATCAGCCGAAATTACACAAAATGGATACCCGAAGAAGAATTATCTTTTTTCATAAGCAATTTGATAAATTTTTCTAAAGAATCAAATGAGTCTTTTAATATACAAAGAGATATTTTAGTAATAGCTATCTTAGTTTTTACAGGCTTAAGGGCTAGTGAGCTAGTTAATATAAAAGTTGATGATATTGATTTAAACGAAAATTTCATACACAACGTAAGAAGAAAAAGGGGGGTTTTGGCGGAAATACCAATAGAAAAATATTATTTGAAACCTTTATTATTGAATTATTTAGCTAAGAAAAATCTCCCAGAATCTAAGAATCTTTTATCAAGAAAGGATGGCTCTAGCATAGATAGACACTTAGTATATAGAGCAGTTTTAAAATACTCTAAGATGTTTCTTGGGCGGCAAATTCATCCACATATATTAAGACATACTTTTGCCACAGTATTATGTGTAAACGGGGCTAATATTTCAGATGTTAGAGATATGATGGATCATAAAAATATTTCTTCTACAGAGCTATACGAACATGTTAATAAAATAAAGAATAAGTCTGAAATTATTAATAATTTTGTCTTAGATAATATAAATAATTAATATGTGACAAAATATAATATGTTAATTAAATTAAATATTAGATAGAGATTAGGACAAAATTATTTTATAATCCTCCCTTGATGTTATGAAAGATAATTTAAAAAAAGCACAAACTTTAATCGAAGCTCTACCTTATATTCAAAAGTTTAGGGGTAAGACAGTAGTGTTAAAATTTGGCGGCAGTATTGGTTCTAAGGAATTTGCTAATTTTGCCAGAGACTTAGTTCTATTTAATTATGTTGGCATTAATCCTGTTGTCGTACATGGTGGCGGCAAAGAGATTTCTAAGGCACTTACTAGTTCAGGAATTAAACCAAACTTTATTGATGGATTAAGAGTGACATGCGACAAGACAATGGAGATAGTAGAAAAAGTTTTGGTTGGTAAAGTAAATAAGCAGATAGTTTCAAAAATAAAATCATGTGGAGGAACATCTATCGGTCTATCAGGAAAAGATCAGCAACTATTTAAAGTTAAAAAGATTAAATCCTCAAAAAAAGGAATTGATTTAGGAAGAGTAGGTGAAATAATTAAAGTTAATGTTTCATATATTTTTGAACTTCAGAAGAAGGGGCTTATACCAGTAATTGCGCCCATCGGTGTTAATTCAAAAGGTTTGGCTTTTAATATTAATGGTGACTATGCTGCTTCAAAGATTGCAGCATCTCTAAATGCAGAGAAGCTTATAATACTTACCGATGTTGAAGGCATAAGGGATATGGAAAATAATTTAATTTCTTCAATAACAAAGAAAAAGGCAAACTCACTAATCAAAAAAGGTGTTATAGTTTCAGGAATGGTACCAAAAGTTAAATGTATGCTTGATGCTTTATCAGATGGAGTAAAAAAAGCTCATATAATTGATGGAAGAATATCGCATTCATTAGTTCTTGAGACTTTTACTGACTCTGGAATTGGGACAGAGATTTTGTTATGAAAACTAATAAGGCTCTCATTGAAAATAATAAATATATTATCCAGAATTATCAAAGATATCCGATTGAGATAATAAAGGGTGATGGGTCTTTTATTTGGGATTCAAAAGGAAAAAAATATCTGGATTTTATTTCTGGGATTGCTGTTAATAATTTGGGTCATAATAATTCCAAGGTGAATAAAGCTATTTCATCTCAACTTCAAAAGATTCTTCATATTTCAAATCTTTTTGTAATTAAAGAGCAAGTTAATTATGCAAAAGAGCTTTATAGCAAAAAGTTAGGATATCAAACCTTTTTTTGTAATAGTGGAACTGAGGCAAATGAGGCTGCCTTTAAGTTATCAAGAAGATGGGGAATGCTAAACGGTAAAAGGAGCACCATAGTGTCGTTTTCAGGAGCATTTCATGGGAGAACTTTTGGTTCCTTGAGTGCCACTTCACCGAAAAAATATAGATTTGGATTCTATCCTTTGACCCCAGGCTTTAAAAGCATAGAATTTAATAATCTTATTGAACTTGAGAAGTTATTAAATAAAAATAAAAAAATTGTAGCTATAATTGTCGAGCCTATTCAAGGCGAGGCTGGAGTAAAGTTTAGTGACAAAGGTTTTTTAAATAAAATTCAAGAACTTTGTAGAAAGAATAATATATTATTTATTGTTGATGAGGTGCAAGTTGGAATTGGTAGAACTGGAAAAACTTTTTGTCACGAACATTACAACTTAAGCCCAGATATTATAACTTTAGCTAAGGCTTTGGGCGGTGGGTTGCCTTGTGGTGCTATAATGGTTCATCCTAGACTATCTGAATCACTATCTCCAGGTTCACATGGAACCACAATGGGTGGAAATCCTCTTTCAATGGTGGCGGGATTAGCATCATTTAAACAGATTTCTAAGGAAAGCTTCCTTAGGTCAGTCACAAAAAAAGGACAGTTTTTTCTAAAAGAATTAAAAAAATTTGAGAAAAATCCTAAAGTCAAAGAAGTAAGAGGCTTGGGGCTAATCCTTGCGATAGAATTTTATTCTGATAAAGATGCCAAGGTTTTTTCTAAATTATGCTTGAAAGAGGGATTGTTAATAATTCTAACTGAAAGATTTAACATAAGGATTCTGCCTCCGTTAAATGTTAAAATTAGTGAAATAAATAAATCTATAAAGATATTTACTAATGTTTTGGAGCAATTAGATGGCTAGATCCCTTTTGTCAGTTTCTGACTTAAATATTAAAGAATTAGAGAAGATTTTTAAAAAAATTAACGGGTTTAAAAAACACAGACCTAAAAAAAAATATCAAGAGATGTCTGTAGGACTTTTATTTGAGAAACATTCAACACGAACCAGACTATCTTTTGAAGTTGCTATTTCGAGACTTGGAGCTAATCCGGTTTACATAAACAAATCCGACACACAGATTTCAAGAGGTGAATCAATTGCTGAAACCGCAAAGATATTCTCTTTATACTTAGATGCTTTAGTTTATAGAACTTCGGATCAAAAAAATATGCAGGATTTTCATAAATCTTCATCCATTCCAATTGTGAATGCTTTATCAGATTTAGAGCATCCCACGCAAATAATTTCTGATATTTATACTATTATCGAATGCTATTCTAGAAAGATGCTAGACAAATTGAAAGTAGTTTATTTTGGTGATGGTAACAATATAGCTAACTCTCTATCTATAATAGCAGATATATTATCTATAAATTTAGTAATTTGCTGTCCAAAAGGTTATGAGCCAAAATTTAGTAGTTCTAACTTGAAGAATTCAAATGTTTCTATTGAAAATAATCCCATGAAGGCCGCAGTTGATGCGGATGTAATTTATACAGATGTATGGACCAGTATGGGGATGGAAAAAGAAGAGAAAAAAAGAAAAAAAGATTTTAAAAATTACCAAGTAAATGAGAAAATAGTCAGTTTGGCAAGCCCTTCTTATGTTTTTATGCATTGTTTGCCAGCACATTTAAATGAAGAGGTTTCTGAAAATGTTATTAATTCAAAAAATTCGGTAGTTTACAAACAAGCCGAGAATAAAGTTTATGCTGCAATGGCTATTTTAGATTTTCTTTTAGGTCAATCCCAAGCATAGATTTTTTTCTTCTGTCTCTATGAAATTTTATTGCAAATCTGTGGGCTTCATTTCTTGCATTTATTAATATATTAAGAGCTTTTGTTTTATATCTAAAATCAGAGGGTTCTTTGTTACTTACTGTATAAATCTTATCAATTTTTTCATTTTTTCTAGGCTTAGCAATCGACACTATGTCTATGCCGTTTAAATTTAATTTTGCTATTTTATTTAAATGACCTTTTCCTCCGTCAATCAATATCAGGTCGGGCTCTTCCCAGCCTTTCTCATTAATTCTTTTTAATCTTCTGGATACAGCCTCACTCATCATAGCATAATCATTAGGCCCTTTTGTAGCGATTTTAAATTTTCTATATTTTGCTTTATCAGGAGACCCATTAATAAAAGTTACCATGGATGCAACAGGATTTGTACCTTGAGTATTTGAAATATCATAACATTCAATTCGATTTGGTATTTTTTTAAGGTTTAAAGTCTGTTTGATTTGACTTAGCAATAATATAATCTCTTCTTCTTCTTTAATATTTTGAACTATATATCCCTCAGCATTTTCCTTTGCAAGTTTTAGTAGTTGGTTAGAACTTTTCTTAATTTGTACATCAACCTTTTTTTTGTAGAATGTGAAATCAGTTAATTCTTTTTTAAGATTCTCAGCATAAGGAAAATCATCACTGAGAATTATTTTTTTAGGAATAGAAGTTTTCTTTGAATAAAATTGACAAATTAGCTGACCAATATCATGTTTAATATCTATAGATTTAGCCTCAGAATATAAACTAGCTTTATCTATGATATATCCTCCCCTGAAAAAAAGAATAACAATCTGAATTTTTTTATCCAAAATATAGCTAGCGATTATATCTGTATTGATTAAGTCTTTCGAATTTGTTGAATTAAAATAATAATTATTTGTCAAAAAAGATAGTTCGTCTCTGTAAAATGAAGCTTCTTCAAATTGTTCATTGATTGCCATAGAGTACATTTTTTCTTCTAATTCTTTTTTTAGCTTGCCTATCTTTCCATTAAAGATACTTTTAACTGCAGAGATATTTTTATTGTATTTTGATTCTAATGAAATTTCATCACAGGGACCAAGGCACATATTAATATTTTTATAGACGCATGCTCTTTTTTTATGCATCTTAAATTTATTGTCACTACAATCTCTTATGCCAAATATTTTTTGAAATAACTTTTTTGTTTTTCTAAGTCCTTCAGAAGAACGAAATGGGCCTAGGTATATAGAGTTTGAATCATCACATTTCCGCGAAGAAGATATTCTAGGGAATTTTCCTTTAAGTTCTATCCTTAGTGATGAATAGGTTTTATCATCCTTAAGAAGTATATTATATTTAGGCTGTCGTAATTTAATTGTTTTATTCTCAAGCATTATTGCTTCCTCCTCATTATTTGTTGAGGTAAAGTCAACGTAGCTAGCCTCTTTCATTAAGAAAGTTATATTTGCTCTTGTATCTCTAGATTTAGAAAAATATGATGAAACTCTCTTCTGTAGATTCTTTGCTTTTCCAACATACAATATTTCCTTTTTATCGTTTTTGAAAATATAAATACCAGGTTTATGAGGTAAATTTTTCAAGATTAACTCATCTATTTTCATGTAAATAGGTTAGCTGATTTTAAAAATATAGAAAATCTGCTAAATTTTAGTATATTGATCGAGTATTAAATGAAAAAATTAGAAAGAGCTAAGTATATAGTTAGGAAACTTGAAGAAATTTATCCTCAAACACCCGTACCTTTAAATAGTAGAAGCAATTTTCAGTTGTTAATCGCAGTTTTGCTTAGTGCACAGTGTACAGATAAAAGAGTTAATAAGGTTACGCCAAAATTATTTTCTATAGCAAAAAATGCTGTGGAGATGTCTAAATTATCACTTGATACAGTTTATGATATAATCAGACCCTGTGGTTTGGCTCCAAAAAAGTCTAGGGCTATAGTTGGACTATCAAAGATTATAGTAGATAAATACAAAGGAAAAGTGCCTAAAGATTTAAGTTTGTTGGAAGAGTTGCCTGGGGTAGGGCATAAGACAGCTAGTGTATTGATATCCCAAGGATACGGTATACCTGCTTTTCCAGTTGATACTCATATTCATCGATTGGCTCAAAGATGGGGTTTAACAAAAGGAAGCAACGTAAAGGAAACCGAAAAAGATTTAAAAAGAATTTTTCCAAAAACTTTATGGAACAAATTACATCTTCAGATAATTTTTTACGGTAGAGAGTATTGTACAGCTAGAGGTTGTGACGGGCGGAACTGTGAAATTTGTAAGAAGTGTTATCCAAATAGATTAAAACCATATAAAACAAAAAAGCCCTAATGAATAAGGCTTTTGTAAAATTTAGTTTAGCGACAAGAAGAAAACCTAGGCTTGGTTAAAGCCTAGGTTTAATTAAAATTTATACACCGTAGTAAAGTACAAATTCATAAGGATTAGGTCTTGTTCTCCAAGGTGTTACCTCTTCATCCATTTTATAATCAATGTAACCTTGAATAAGTTCTTCCGTGAAAACATTACCTTCAAGTAAGAATTTGTGGTCTTTTTTAAGAGCTTCTAATGATTCAGCTAATGAAGCTGGTACATTTGGATATTTAGAGAGTTCTTTTTCGGAGAGCGTGTAAATATCCTTTTCTAGCTCAGGCGTTGGTTTAATTTTATTTTTTATTCCATCCATACCTGCCATAAACAAGGCAGCAAAAATTAGATAGCAATTACCAGAAGGATCTGGAAATCTAGTTTCTATTCTTTTTGCTTTTGGGCTTTGTGAGTACATAGGAATTCTAATTGCGGCACTACGGTTTCTAGCTGAATGAGCCAAAACAATAGGCGCTTCATAGCCTGGTACCAGTCTTTTGTATGAATTAATAGTTGAATTAGAAAAAGCACATATTGCTCTAGCGTGTTTAAGCACTCCACCTATATAGTGAAGAGCCATATCACTTAGACCAGCATATTTATTTCCTGCAAATAAAGGCTTAGACCCCTTCCAAATGGATTGATGAACATGCATACCAGAGCCATTATCTGCATATACAGGCTTAGGCATAAAAGTTGCTGATTTACCATGAGACTTCGCAACATTTTTTACAATGTATTTATACCATAATGTATCATCAGCCATCTTTTTTAAGGGTGCAAAACGTAAGTCAATCTCAGCTTGACCTGGACCACCAACTTCATGGTGATGGCACTCTACAGTTAGCCCGCATTGTTGCATAGTAGAAACCATTTCGGATCTAATATCATTATAAGTATCTTGTGGTGAAAGAGGGAAATAACCTTCTTTGTATCTTATTTTATGTCCAGTGTTTGGGACTTCATCTTCTCCCATATTCCATTCAGCTTCTACTGAATCCAGAGAATAAAACGCTGTGTTAGGTGTGGACTCATATCTAATATCGTCAAAAATAAAAAATTCTAACTCAGGACCAAAAAATGCTGTATCACCAACACCGGATTTTTTTAAATACTCTTCAGCTTTTGTAGCTACATATCTAGGATCAAGATCGTACCTATCACCAGTCAGTGGATCTACAACATCACACATCATTGCCAAAGTAGGGTAAGCAGTAAATGGATCAACTTTTGCTGTAGTAGGGTCAGGCATTATCAACATATCACTATTGTTGATATCTTTCCATCCTCTTATACTTGAACCATCAAAACCCATTCCATCTTTAAAGGTTCCTGCATCAATCTCTGACACCGGAAAAGTAGTATGTTGCCAAGTTCCTAACAAATCGCAGAACCTTAAATCAACAAATTCAATTTTTTTGGCTTTAATTAGTTTTAAAACGTCGCTAGCTTTATAACTCATTTATTCCTCCAATAGTTTAAAATTATATTGCCGAGTCTCCTGACTCGCCTGTTCTAATTCTTATGGCTTCTTCGACAGGAACTACAAAAATTTTCCCATCACCAATCTTATCTGTATTAGCAGACGATTGAATAGCTTTCACAACACTATCAACTTTTTCGTCAGCTACTGCTATGTCGAGTTGAATTTTTGGTATAAATTCAATTTCATACTCAGCACCACGATATACTTCTGTATGACCTTTCTGTCTACCAAAGCCTTTCACTTCAGAGACAGTCATACCTGTTACACCTACACCTTTAAGTGCTTCCTTAACATCGTCAAGCTTAAAGGGCTTAATAATTGCTTGAATCATTTTCATTGTAAATTCCTCCGATTATTTAATGCATACTTCAACTAAGTATGACATAAATATAAAAAATTAAGAAAAAAGTAATATTCTTAAGCTTAAATGGCAATAAATGTGCCATTTGAAATTATTATTTTCTAGCGCTAAATTTTAGCCCTTCTTTGGCTCTATCCCAAGTTTTATCTGTTATTTCTTTAAGCTCGGCAACTTTGACTTTTTGAGTAGCAGTAACTGGAAAGCCATCACTGTATATCTCTATGAACCTTGGTACCATAGCTATTATTGCTTTATCAGCCATCCAAGTGCAAAAATCTTTAGGGTTGAAGTCTATTCCTTGTTTTAAGATTATATTTAGTTTCAATTCATCATCGGATATATCAGGCAACCTTACTCCAACAGCAATAGCGTCTTGAATTGATGGGTACATTAGTGCTAGATCTGCAACAGCTGTGGGGTCAACATTTTCTCCAGAAACTCTAAGTCTGGAGTATCTTCCAATGAAATAGTATCTACCATCTGTACCTGCCGCAAAAACATCGTCTGAATTGAAAAATCCATCATCATCAAATGCTTCTCTTGTCCTTCTTTCGTCTTTAAAATATTCATTAAGTGTTGTATTGGGAACATTTGGTCTTATAAAAAGCAATCCTTTTGCTGATTCAGGCGGTGCTTTGCTCTCACCTGGATCCCAATGAGGTCTAATAACCTCATTAATTTTTTCAGGATTACGAATTTCCAAATAATATCCTTCAACCTGATACCCGCATGAACCTACTCTTGGGTCCTCAGGACTCTTCCATAATGGCATGCCCATTTCAGTTGACCCGTAACCTTCAATTATTTTTACATTAAACCTTTTTTCAAAGTCTATTATATTCCTCGGAGCAGGACCTGCTAGAACAATTCTGACATTATGTTTATTATCATATTCCGAGGGTTTTGCTGACCAAAGATACTCTGCTACAGCACCTAGAAAATTTGTTGCTGTAGCCTCACAATCATGAGCCCATTTCCAAAAATTAGAAGCAGAAAATTTTGGAAAGAAAACTGCAGTAGCTCCGGCTCCTATCGCCGCGAATAAACACATTGCTTGAGCATTAGCATGTCCTAAGGATAAAACACTCATTAAGACATCTTTATTTTTAATTCCCTGATGCTGTATATAGCTTCTGACAGTCATTAGCACACCACCATGCTCTCTAACAACACCTTTAGGCATACCAGTTGTGCCAGAAGTAAACATGCATCTTTCTTTATCTTTTATTGATAGTTCAATTTCAGGGTTGGAGTCGTCAGAAGCATAAAATTTTTCAAATTTCTCACATGGAATCTGACCTATCTTATCAGGAATATTATCTTTATTTCCACAAATAAATATTTTTTCTAGTTTTTCAAATTTATCAGCAATTGGACTTAAAAGTTCTATAGCAGTCTCATCTATCATTAAAATTTTCATCTCGGAATAATTAACTACATATGCTAATCTATCGCCTTTCTCATCCTTATTGATTGGAACCTGAATTGCACCAGTTTTATGTATTGCCAAAATTGAGAAAACAAATTCTGCGCAATTCAGCATAAAAATGCCAACCTTGTCTTCTTTGATAATTTTACAATTATTGATTAGATAATTTGCGATTTTGTTTGAATTGGAGTTTGTATTTTGATAAGTATAGCTTTCTTGAATTACGCCATCTGAATCTCCCATTTTGAACATAATATGATGAGGAAAATCAATGGCACCCTTTTCAAGATAATGAATTAAAGGCTTCCATTCTTCGGTGTTATTAAAATTACCATGAGGGAGAATTCCTTCTCCCTCAAACTTTTTTTCTATAGGTCTAAAAAAAAGCTGCATAAATTATTTTCTTGCACTAAATTTGAGACCAGCTTTTGCTCTATCCCAAGTCTTATCAGTGATTTCCTTTAGTTCTGCAACTTTAACTTTTTGAGTTGCAGTCATTGGCCAACCGTCAAAAGTCTCAATGAACCTTGGTACCATAGCGATTATACATTGTTCAGCCATCCAAGTACAAAATTCTGCTTCATCGAATTTTTCGCCATCTTTTAATATGATATTAAGTTTTAATTCATCATCTGAAACATCAGGCAGTCTTAAACCAACAGCAATTGCATCTTGAACCGAAGGATGCATTAGCGCTAAATCTGCTACAGCTATTGGGTCAACATTTTCACCAGAGACTCTTAATCTTGTATGTCTACCAATGAAGTAGTATCTACCATCAGTACCACAAGCCATGACATCATCAGAATTAAAGAATCCATCATCATCAAACGCTTCTCTAGTTCTTCTTTCATCTTTGAAATACTCATTCAAAGTGGTATTAGGAACTAATGGTCTTATATAAAGAATTCCCTTTGCAGAATCAGGCGGAGTTGAGTCAGAATATGGATCCCAATGAGGTTTTATAACTTCTTGAATATTTTCTGGATTTCTTAGTTCTACATAAAATCCTTCTGTAGGGTAGCCGCAAGAGCCTGCTCTAACATCTTCAGGATTTTTCCAAAGAACCATTCCCATTTCAGTAGAACCATAACCATCAATAACCCTGACATTAAACCTTTTCTGAAATTCTTCTAGATTTCTAGGAGCAGGAGACCCTAACATGATTCTGATTTTGTGCTTTTGATCATATTCACTTGGTTTAGAAGCATATAAATATTCTGCTACAGCACCAAGCATATTTACACATGTTGCACCACAGTCATGTGCCCATTTAAAGAAGTTCGATGCAGAAAATTTTGGAAAGAAAACAGCTGTAGCCCCTGATCCAATGGCACAGAATAAGCATAATGCTTGGGCATTTGCATGACCCAGAGAAAGAATACTCATAAGAGTGTCATCACTTCTGACACCTTGTTGTTGCATGTATGCTCTAACAGTTAGAACTACACCACCGTGCTCCCTAACTACACCTTTAGGCATACCAGTTGTTCCAGAAGTAAACATGCATCTTTCTTTATCACTTATTTGAACATCTACATTTGGATTTTCAGTTGGAAATTCTTGTAATGAATTGAAAGGTTCTGCTGGGATGCTTCCAATTTTATCAGGAACATCAGCTGCATTACCAGTAACATATATAATTTTAAGATTTTCAAGCTTGTCAGCAATATCTTGTATCAAAGGAAGTCCAGAAGGATCAACTACTAAAGCAACCTGATCAGAATAGTTAATGATATAAGCAAGTCTTTCACCTTTCTCATCTTTATTTATTGGTACTTGAATCCCACCAGTTTTATGAATTGCAAGAATTGAAAGTACGAATTCGGAACAATTAAGCATATACATGCCAACTTTATCACCTTTTTTGACTCCAACTTTTGATATAAGACCATTAGCAACTTGATTAGCCTTATCATTAGTTTCTTTGTATGTATATGTTTCTATAACTTTTCCGTCTCCATCAGCAATTTTGAACATAGCTTTGTCAGGATAGTTCTCTGCTCCTGCTTCCAAATATTTGGTCATAGGCTGCCACTCACTTGTGTTATCCAAGCTTCCGTTAGGCAAGCTACCTGGCCCAGTATATTCTGTTGATCGTGTTTTAAATAATAATTCCATTAGACACCTCGTTTAAGTAAAAATAAATATAAATGGTGCCATATTTTTAGCATACTTTAAAGTCTATATTGATTAAGTTTTTAATTCTTTTTGCAAATTTATTTATATTTTGGGCTTTATCTTTTAATAAGTCCTTAATAAATTGTGGACTTTTTGATTTTTTTTGTAAAACTAGCAATTTTTTTGCAAATCATAGGCCTATTTCCTAAATTATCTTCGATAATCTTTATAATTGCGCTTCCTATGATAATTCCATTTGATTGTCTTTTTAATGTTTCAACATGACTTGGTTCTGATATACCAAATCCTACGCAAACAGGCTTTTTTGTTTTTCTCTTAACTTTCTCAATAAATTTTTTTAAATTAACATTTAATTTCTTTCTAGCGCCTGTTACCCCAGTCACAGATACTAGATATATAAATGAATTTGAAAGTTTAGAGATGATATCAATTCTTTCTTTAGTACTAGTGGGAGCAATAAGGTAAACAAGTTCTATTCCAGCTTCATTAACAGCTCTTTGTGTTTCCTCTGCTTCTTCTGGGGGTAGGTCAACAATTAAAACTCCATCCCCACCAGCTTTCTTAATTGATGTCATTATCTTTTTTAATCCATATTGTAGAAAAGGATTGTAATATCCAAAAAGAATTACTGGAGTTTTATATTTAAGTCTGAATTTCCTAATCATGTTCAATGCATCATCAATATTTATTTTATTTTTTAAAGATCTTTCTGTTGCCCTCTGAATAGTAGGCCCGTCTGATATAGGGTCTGAAAATGGAACGCCGAGCTCTATAATATCAACCCCGTTAGCAGCTAAAGTCTCAAGTATTTTTGTGGAATCTTTTAAGCTAGGGTCCCCTGCTGTTATATATGAAATAAAACAAGCTCTATTATCTTTATTGCATTCCTCTACAGTTTTTAATATATTCATTTTTTTCCCTTATTTAAAAAATCTCTTACAGACTGTAAGTCTTTATCGCCCCTACCTGAAAGGTTCACAATAATAGATTGGGTTTTTTTCATTTTTTTTGCAGCTTTTAATGCAAATGCGAGCGCATGTGCAGTTTCTAGAGCAGGTATAATCCCTTCTTTTTCTGAAAAATATTGTAATGCTTTAATAGCTTCTTTGTCATTAACTGACTTATATGAAACTCGATTAATATCATTTAGAAAAGAATGTTCGGGTCCAACACCTGGATAGTCTAGTCCTGCTGAAACAGAATGAGTTTCATCAATTTGTCCGAATTTATCTTGGAGCAGGTATGTTTTACTACCATGTAAGACACCTTTAGACCCAGCTGATATACTTGCAGAATGCAACCCCGATCTAATTCCATTGCCCCCAGCCTCAACTCCCACCATTTTAACCTTTGAATCATTTAAAAAAGGATAGAATAAGCCTATTGCATTCGAACCGCCTCCAACACATGCTACAAGTAGATCAGGGAGCTTAGATTCAACTTTAATTATCTGTTTTTTGGTCTCCTCTCCAATTATTGATTGAAAATCTCTTACAATCATTGGGTAAGGATGAGGGCCAGCGACACTTCCAATTATATAAAAAGTGGATTCAATATTAGTCACCCAGTCTCTCAGCGCTTCATTGAGAGCGTCTTTTAAAGTTTTTGAGCCGGAATTGACCGGTATCACTTTTGCTCCAAGCAGCTCCATTCTTTGAACATTGATGGCCTGTCTTCGAGTATCTAATTCACCCATGTAAACTTCACAATCTAGCCCTAAAAGAGCACAAATTGTGGCTGTTGCTACTCCATGTTGACCTGCTCCGGTCTCTGCAATTATTCTTTTTTTACCCATAGCTTTAGCCAGAATAGCTTGACCAACAGTGTTATTAATTTTATGTGCACCCGTATGTGCTAAATCTTCCCTTTTTAAATAAATTTTTGCTCCTTGTAAATCTTTCGTAGTTCTTTCTGCTAAATATAAAGGGGTTGGCCTTCCGACAAAATTTTTAAGAAGAGAGCTTATTTGATTTTTAAATTTTTTATTTTTTTTAATCTTTTTATATTCTTTTTCTAGCTCATCCAGAGCGGGCATTAAGGTTTCTGAAACAAACTTGCCACCATACTCACCAAATCTACCATCTTTATCAGGAAATATTTTTAAATTTTTTTTCATAATTTTATTAATCTTACTATAGTTTGAAGTTTTTTAATATCCTTTCTACCTGGACTTTTTTCTACCCCTGAGCAAATATCAAAGAAATTAGCCTCAGTCTTTTTTGCAGCGTCAATTATATTATCCTCAGAAAGTCCCCCGGATATAATAATCTTATCCCTATTACTAATGTCAGATAGCAAGCTCCAGTCAAAGGTTCTACCTGTGCCACCATGCAAATTTTTGTCAAAAGTATCAAATAACCAATAATCTACTTTATAATCCAGGTATTTTATTCCACCCTCAGGCTTTACAGAAAAGGCCTTTATTTTTTTAATATTAATCTTGTTTACTAATTCAGGTGTTTCGGCTCCATGAAGTTGAACAAAATCTAAACCTACATAGTCTGCTATTTGATTAATCTTGGAGGGTATTTCATCAACGAAAACGCCAACTTTTTTGATTTTATAGTTCGACAAGTATTCACATATAGTTTTTGCTTCATTAACATCTATAAATCTCGGACTTTTTTTATAAAAAATAAAACCAATAAAATCTACTTCAATTTTTGCACAAGCTAATGCATCATCTAGATTTGTTATTCCACAAATTTTAACTTTATTCATTACAAAATAATCTCAGATAATTTGACTTCATTTCTTTGAAACTAAAATTTTCTTCAATATGAATTTTAGCTGAATCTCCCATTGTTTTTAATTTCTTCTTATCAGAAAAAGCGGTTTTGATTTTTGCGGCTATGTCGTCTATGTTCTCTGGATCGACTAAATATCCATTTATATTATCTTTAATTACCTCCTCAGTACCAGTATTCTTTGATCCTATAACTGGAGTCGACCTAGCCATACTCTCAATTGCTACATTTGGCAATCCTTCAATTTTGGAATTCCATGTTCTATTGCAGAGAATAAATATATCAGCACAATCATAGTATTTATGAATGTCGCTTCTATCAATACCTCCTATAAAAACCACATTATTTTCTAAGTTACTTGATTTAACTAATGATTTATATTTTTCTATATGACTTCCTTCACCAACACATAAATACTTTATATTTTTATTTTGTATTTTTGATAATGCCTTTATTACATGGTCTTGACCTTTTCTAGGCAGTAGTCTTGATACTGTTAGAACTATAAAAGTCTCCTTGCTTTCTTTAAATTTAGCTATTAGTGATAGATCAATATCTTTATCTAAAAAGTCTTTATCAATTCCATTATAAATAAGTTTGATTTTTTCTTTTGAAAAGAAATCGTTCTCCTGCTCCATTAACTTCTTCGTATTTTTACTAACTGCTATTATATATTGTGAATTTTTATAGAGTCTTTTTAAAAGAAACTTTGGTAATATTTTTTTAATGCTATTACTTTTTATTATGGATTCAATCCCAGAACCAGCAATCCTAACTACCTGGTCGATTTTTTTTTCATTTAAGAGTCCACCAATAATTTCAGCTTCTTCACCTAGATAAAAAATCTTTTCTGGCTTAAATGATTTTATTATTTTTTTAATTTTAAATAAACCATAAATATATTGAGCTAGTGGAATTTTTTTAAAACTTTTACCACCAATAAAATTTATTCTGTGAGTTGTGAATTTTGCATTATTTAATGATGTTTTTTCTCCATAGCTCGGACAACAAACCATTAAATTATTTTCAGAGCTTAGAATATCTGCAATCATTTTAGATGATGTAGCGATACCCCCCTGAAAAGGGGGAAATTCATGAGTATAGATTAGAATATTCATTTTTTAATTATATTGCATTATATAATATATAAAAGGTTTACAATTAACGGTATAATTCTAAAAGATTATTGGAGGATGAAGATGATAGGTGGATTAGGTGTTGGCGAGTTAGTAATAATACTTGTTATTGTTCTTTTAATTTTTGGACCAAATAAATTAGGTGATGTAGGTTCAGCAATTGGAAGGGGAATATCTGGTTTTAAGAAAGCAATGCAAGATAAAGATTCTGATGAAGATAAAGATGAAGATCCTAAAGGGTAATCATATTTTCTGAGCTAATTCTATTAGGACCCCATTTAAACTCTTTGGATGAGCAAAAGCTACCAATGTATTGTTTAGCCCCTCACGAGGTTCAAGGTCAATCATTTCAATATTATTTTTAATAAGCGACTCTATACCATATTTAATATCTTCAACTAAATAGCATACGTGGTGCATCCCTTCGCCACGTTTTTCAAGAAATTTAGATATAGAAGATTCATTAACTACAGGTTCTAGCAACTCTATAGCAGTGGAATTTGAATTCTGTGGTAACAACATAATAGCTCTTACCCCTTGATCCATAACAGTTTCATCATGTGCGATTGTAAGCCCTAATGTTTCTTCGTAAAGCTTTGCAGTTTTCTCAGCATCCTGAACGGCAACCCCAATATGATATAATTCGCCAACTTTAAATATTTCCATAGCTATTTAATTTAATACATTAAATGGAATTCATCAAATAATTTTATAAAACTTATCCATCTTTTTTGGGGTGGTTGTAATTTTAAGTTGTTTAATAGAGTTATTATTTCTATTTTTATTTATAATCTCGTTGAAAGTATCTAGTAAGTTCTCTTGAATTTCAACGACAATTTTCTTTTTTTTATTACCTTTTTCTAATGAAATAATTTCTCTTATTAAATCATATGAAATTATATCTTTTCGTGTTACAACACCGGAGCCATAACATATAGAGCAGCTTTCACTTACTAGACTTGATGTTCGGTTGCCAATTTTCTGTCTAGTCATTTCAATTACACCAAACTTGGACATTGGTAGAATAGTATGCTTAGCTTTATCATTCTTTAAGGAATCTTTTAAGATTTTATACAATTTCTTTTTTTCCTGTGATACTTGTAAATCTATAAAGTCAATAAGAATAATGCCACTGAGATTTCTTAAAACTATCTGATGGCCTATTTCTTTAGCTGCGCTAATATTAATGCTAAGATTATTCTCCTTTTTATTGTTTAAACTTCTACCTGAATTGACATCGATAACTGTGAGTCCTTCTTTTTCTTCGATAAGGAGAAAAGATCCATTCTTCAAGTTAACTTTTTTATGAAATATTTTAGAAATTTCCTTTTCAATATTATTGGCTTTAAATAAATCTTTTTTATTGCTGACTAGGGTAACCTCAGTTTTCATTTTTTTTAATTTTGAGTTAAAAGTCTGTTTTTTAAAATAATTATAAAGTTTTCTCGAATTAACTTGAATCTCTTTTGTATCATTATTAACAAGTTCACGATAGGTGCTTTCGATAATATTATTTTCTTGGTGTAACAGTGAACATTCATCATTTTTATTAAAACCTGAAAGGATCTCTTTCCATCTTAATTTTGTTTTACGAATATCTTCTTTAATATCTTTAATTTTTTGATTTTGAGATGCTGTCCTAAGTATTATCCCAATCGATTTCGTAGTGCTCTTTTTTATAGATTTAAGTCTAAGTCTTTCTTCGTCACTACTAATTTTTTTTGAAATTCCAAAGAATCTTGGTTTTCCTATAATAACACAGTACTTGGAGGGAAGAGCTACAAAATCAGAAACTTTTGGAGCTTTTCTTGGATCATAATCGCTAACACACTGAACTAGTATGAAGTTTTTATTTTCAACTTTGTATGAATCATTGTCTTCTGACTTGAAATCATCTTTTAGAGGGTGAAAGCTAGATAGAAAAGCGCTTTTTTTGTTTTCAATCTCAACAAATGATGCTTCAATACCTTTTGCATTTAGATTTTTTTTTGCTTTATAAATATTTCCTCTTATTGAAGCTTGAAGACTTAAGCTATCTATAAAAAAGTTAGTTAGCTTAGAATTCTCTATAACAGCTACTTTAATCTGATCAAGTGTTTCGCTAACTAAAATTTTTCTCAATTATTTTTTTTTATTAGATTAATAATCTTTTCAACTAATAATTCGGGTTCTAATAATCCATTTTCTAATTTATTCATTAATTCTTTAAATGTAGCAGTTTCTTGGGTTTTTTCCAATTCATTTCTTAATCTCTTGTCAATCATAGCATTCAACTCTGAAACCTTTCTTTTATTCCTTTTTTTTAATAAAAGCCCATTTGATTCCTCATATTCCTTAAAAGCTAATACTTCTTCAATCAAGTCATCTATGCCTATTCCATTTTCTGCTTCAGCAGTTAAAACCTTGGTTTTTCTTATTGAACTATCGTGCTTCAGCGAGCACATGTAATCAATTTCACGGGCAAGTTTATCAGCACCCCCTCTATCGGCTTTATTGACGACGAACAAATCTCCAATTTCCATAAGTCCAGCTTTCATTGCTTGTATTCCATCACCAGCCTCGGGGACAAGCGTTACCAAGACACAGTCAGAAATTTTAATTATATCAAGCTCAGTTTGTCCAACTCCAACCGTTTCAATTATTACTATATCCACACCAAAAATATCAAATAATTTAACTATAGAACTTGTTGAACTCGATAATCCTCCTAAATCTCCTCTACTGCCAACACTCCTTATAAATACTGAGTTATCTAATGAATGCTCTTGCATTCTGACTCTATCACCTAAAACAGCCCCACCAGTAAATGGACTACTTGGATCAATAGCTATAACACCAATTTTTAAATCCATACCTCTAAATTTTTTAATTATTTGGTTTGTTAGGGTACTTTTACCTGCCCCAGGTGGACCAGTTATGCCTAATGTGTAAACTTTATTTGGAATCTTTTTTACAGAGTTTATAACTCTAAAAATATATGAAGAGTTACTCTCTATCTGGCTAATAAGTTTCGATAAGCAAACTCGGTCGTTTGAAACTAGCCCTTTAATTAAATCCTTATGGTTTCTTTTCATTGCTTTTCCTTATTATTATATCGAAATGTGTTTTTTTTATCTCCATTACTGATAGTCTAGATTGCTTTACTAGGGATATCTCACTTAATTTTTGATCTTTTTTGATATCCTCTAAAGAAACTTTATTTTTTAAACTTGATTTAACTTTTAAATCTACAACTACCCATTTTGGGTCCTCAGTGGTTGGGTCTTGATAAAACTCTTTTATAACTGAGGTTATTCCTACTATTTCTTTGCCTACATTGCTATGGTAAAAAAGGACTAAATCTCCCTTCTTCATACTTTTAAGGTTATTTCTAGCTTGATAATTTCTCACACCATCCCAATATGTTGTATTATCTTTTATCATGTCATCCCATGAATATTTATATGGTTCTGATTTAACAAGCCAGTATTTCATAAAAATAAATTTAATTTATTAATTAATTTTTGTAAAATGTAATATGATGATTTTAATTCCTGCAATTGATATAAAAGACAAGAAATGTGTAAGACTTTATAAAGGTGATTACAGTAAGCAAACGGTTTATTCAGATAATCCAATTGATGTTTCGAAAAAATGGATTAGCGAAGGGGCTAGACTAATCCATCTGGTAGATTTGGACGGGGCTCTCGAGGGCAGCACTAAAAATTTCGAAATAATTAAGGAAATAGTTCAGACTAATAATTGCGAATTTCAAGTTGGCGGCGGCATTAGAAGTATACAGACAATTGAAAAATATCTTTCGATTGGGGTCAAAAGAGTAATACTTGGTACAGCTGTTTTTACAGATGAAACTTTTTTAGAAAAGGCTTGCAAGCTTTTTGGTGATAAGATTGCTGTTGGGCTTGACATTAAAGATGGTAAAATCGCAATACGTGGTTGGAATACCAAAATAGATATATCAATGGAATCTGTGCTCTCGAACTTTAATAGAATTGGTGTCTCGATGATAATTTTAACTTCGGTTGATAGAGATGGAACTCTAGAAGGTTTCAATGAAATATTAATAAAAGATTATTTAAAATTTTCGAAAATCCCTATAATTATTTCAGGTGGTATAAGGGATTCCGAAGATTTAAAAAAGATTAAAGACATTAATGCCAGCACTATTTTTGGTGTAATTTTGGGGAAATCTTTATATGAAAAAACACTTAATTTAAGTGAATCTGTTAAGGTGTATCAAGATGTTAGCTAAAAGGATAATCCCATGTTTAGATATAAACAAAGGAAGAGTAGTTAAAGGGGTAAATTTTATAAATCTTATAGATGCGGGAGACCCCGTTGAGATTGCAAAAAAATATAGTGATGAAGGGGCAGATGAAATAACTTTTTTAGATATAACCGCTTCAAATGAAGAAAGGAATATAATAATTAATACAGTTGAAAGGGCCGCCGATAGTGTTTTTGTTCCTCTTACAGTTGGTGGAGGAGTAAGAAAGTTTGAAGACATAAGAGACTTATTAAGAGCTGGAGCTGATAAGGTTTCTATTAATACTGCGGCAATTTTAAATCCCAAGCTTGTTACCGAATCAGCAAAGAAGTTTGGCTCACAATGTATTGTAGTAGCTGTTGATATAAAAAAGAATATTAATGGGTGGGAGGTATACACTCATGGGGGTAGAAATCCCACAGGAATTGAATGCATTTCTTGGGTAAAAAAAATGCAGGATTATGGCGCAGGTGAGATATTGTTAACATCAATGGATAAGGATGGAACTAAAAGTGGATACGATTTAGAAATTCTCTCTTTGCTGTCGGAGACAGTAAATATACCTGTTATCGCCTCAGGTGGAGCAGGTAGCTTGGAACATATTGCAGATGCATTTACTTTAGGGAAAGCTGATGCGGCACTTTGTGCTTCAATATTTCACTTTGGTGAATATTCAATTGATGAAGTAAAAAGATATTTATCGGGGAAAGGGATACTCGTCAGACAATGATAAATTTTAGAAAAAAGTTGGAGATGGATGAAAAAAATATACTCTCCCCGTTCGCATCTTTAAGCTCAAAATCAAGGGGTAGAATTAAAAGGGAAAAGAAATGTAGTTTTAGAACAGACTATCAAAGAGATAGAGATAGAATAATTCATTCTAAATCATTTAGAAGACTTAAAGATAAAACCCAAGTTTTTCTTGCACCCTATGGGGATCATTTTAGGACTAGATTGACCCATGTCCTTGAGGTTTCCCAGATTTCACGGACCATTTCTAGATCCTTGGGTTTAAATGAAGACCTCTCAGAAGCTATAGCCTTAGGACATGATTTAGGTCATACACCATTTGGACACGCTGGGGAACAAGCCTTAGATAAAATTCATAAGACCGGATTTAAGCATTATATGCAAAGTCTAAGGATTGTAGAGCTTTTAGAAAAGAATGGTAGGGGTTTAAATTTAACATTTGAAGTTAGAGACGGTATATCTAAACACTCTAAAGGGAGAGGTCCTATAATTAATAAGAGAATTAAGATTCAAACTTTAGAGGGTCAGGTAGTAAGATTGTCAGATATTTTTGCTTACTTTACCCATGACCTTGATGATGCTATACGCTCCTCTTTAATAAAAAAAAATGATATTCCAATAAAGTTGCTAAGATATTTTGGTGATCGTCATTCTGAAAGGATATCTAAAGTTGTTACCGATACAATCACTGATACTATGGATAAGAATTTTAAATCTATTTCAATATCTAAACAAATGGAAAGTAATTTAGTTGATATGAGAAGTTTTTTATTTAAGAAAGTCTATTACAATAAAGAAATTAAAGTTAATTTTGAAAAGGCTAAAAAAATTCTAATTGATTTATATTCTTTTTTCTTGATTAATAAAAAAGCGCTTAGAGAATACTATAAATACGATAGCGGAAATTATCGTAATGATTGTTGCGATTTTATAGCTGGTATGACAGATGATTTTGCTTTGGAAATGCATAAATCAATTTTTATTCCAAAAAAGTGGTCATTTGTAGATTTTAAAATTTAAGTTTAAATAAAGTTATGATAAAAAAATTAGGTTCAGTTCCTTTTTTGAATTCCAAACCTTTAACTTACTCATTTGATAAGGGCTTATGTTTAAATTATAAAACTCAGTTCTATTATCCTTCTGAGCTATTAGATTCATTGAAGAGTAAAGAAACTTTTTTATCTTTACTATCAATAGCAGATCATTTTTCGGATCCTAATATAATTTCATTAGAAGACTATTGTATAAGTGCAGAGGGAAAAGTAGATAGTGTGATTTTGGCCGCTAATTCAGATATAAATAAACTTGAAACTGTATATCTTGATCCAATATCAAAAAGTGCTAACTTACTTTTTAAAGTTATTCAGGAAAATTTTTTAAATAATAAGGTCAGTTATTCTTTTCTTCAACCTAAGATTAAAAATTCATATATACCAAATTCTGGGCAAGTTATTATTGGGGACTTAGCATTAAAATTTCTTTCCCAAAGACCTAGTGGATTAAGAATCTATGATTTAGCAGAACTATGGAATAAAGAAACATCGTTACCCTTTACTTTTGCAACATTCAATTACGATATCGACCAGCCGAGTAACGAAGAAGTTCAATTGCTAAAAGATTCCTTCGAAAAGGGTTCAGAAAATATTGATGCTTTAATTAAAGATTTCATCATTGAAAATAATTCTCAGGTAAAATTAAAAATATTGGAAACATATCTCAAGGAGAGAATAATATATAAGTTAACTATGAGGCATATTGAGGGTATTAATCTTTTTTATAGGCTTTCAAGTAAATTTGCAAAATGGGAGAAAAGAAGTTTTAATAACTTACTTTAAATATGAAAAAAATTATTACTTTAGGCCATAGTCCAGATGCTGACGATGCTTTCATGTTTTATGGAATATCTAAAGGTATCGTTAAATCAGAAAAATTTATATTTGAACATATTATTCAAGATATCCAGTCTTTGAATGTTTTAGCTATAGAAAATAAAATTGATACTACCGCAGTCTCTGCACATGCATATACGAAAATTCACAATAATTATCGAGTTATGGATTGTGGTGCCAGTATGGGAGATGGATATGGTCCAATATTAGTATCAAAAAAAGTACTTGATTCTGAGAAAGGACTAAAAATTGCCATTCCAGGCAAATTAACCTCAGCTTTTTTATTGCTCCAGCTTTATTCTAAGGAAGCGGTCTTTGTTGAATACGACTTCGATCAAGTAGTGCCAGCTATTTTAAATTCAGAAGTTGATGCTGGTCTAATAATACATGAAGGCCAAATCACTTATAAAGATTTAGGTCTAAATTTATTACTAGATTTGCCTAAGCTTTGGGCTCAAGAATGTCCATACCCTATACCTCTGGGTTTGAATGTTATTAAAAGATCTTTAGATGAAGATGTTCAAATAGAAATATCAAAAATGATAAAGCAAAGCATAGTTTATTCATTATCAAATATTGAAGAGGCGTTAGATTATGCGATGGAATTTGGTAGAGGTGTATCAAGAAAAGTGGCAAGAGAATTTGTTCTAATGTATGTAAATAATGATACGGTTGATTTTAATGCTAGGGGTATACATGGTCTTAGATTTTTATATGATTCTGCATTTAAGAAAAAACTTATTAAAGAAAATATCGAGCTTGACCTTATCTTAACTTAATAATCTTCCCATTTATCATAGACATTTTTAAGTTTCTTTTTTTAGAATGTATAATTGACAAATAAGGATTTTTATTGATTAAGTCAAAAGCTATAATGTCTGCTTTTTTCCCTATTTCTATTGTGCCAACCTCATTATCAATGCCTAGTGCTTTTGCTCCACCTATAGTTGCAATACTTAATATTTTTTCCTCGGCTTTATTGATTATTTTTTTTGCATTAAGGTAAAGAAAGTTAATTTCATCAAGAAAATTTATAGATAAATTACTTGATAGACCATCAGTACCTAAGCCTGTTTTCATATAATTCATAAAGAATTTTATGTTTGGTAATTTTTGATTAAGATATAAATTACTTCTTGGGCAAATTATAACAGGATATTCCCTCTTCATTAATATTTTAAAATCATTTTGACTAAGATTATTCATATGAATCAATGTAATATCTTGTCTATTCCTATTTAGTGTATCTAGATATTCTAAAGGGGTAGTTGGCTTAGTTTCTATAGTAGGTTTATGCGATGTTTTTGAAAAAACTTCGTCTTCAAAATTATTTCTTTTTCTTTTAGAGTATTTAACCTCATCAATACTTTCAGAAAGATGCATACCGAGCTTAATATTATGCTTTTTTGCAAAAGCTAGAATTCCCTTAAGTGATTTTGTATCCAAGGAATATATTGAATGAGGAAAGATTCTAAAGTTTATTAAAGGATTTGGTTTATTTTTTATCAGGCTTTGAAAAAACTTATTTTCTATATTTTTTAATGTTGAATTTGTTAATTCATAAAAATATACAGCTCTAATCTTTTTATCTAGTATAGGCTTATAGTCTAAGCCATCATAAGAGCTAATTTCTCCAATAGTTGTAACACCAGAATTAATACATTCATTTAGCGATTTATTTACCCAGTAAGGTATTTTAGAATTATTAAAATTTTTTTTTAGTTTGATTATTTGATTCAACCATGATGGAAAGGATTTAAAGGGTTCTAATAATTTTTGTACCCAATGAAGTTCGAGATGTATATGAGAATTGATAAATCCTGGAAGTATAACAGAGTTTTTTAAATCAATGATTTTATAATAATTATTTTTAAGTTCAGTACTAGGTATAATTTTTTCTATAATGTTGTTTTTAATAATCACAGCAGAATCCCTAATAGGAGCCTGCCCAGGAGTCACGATTAATTTTGCTTTAATGGCTTGAATCATATTCTATAGTTTTAATTGCCCGTTGCATATTTCTTCAACAGGTCCTTTCATTGTTAATTTATAGTCTTTATCAATTTCTATATATAATTTTCCACCTGGCATTATTACTTCAACTTTTTCACTTAAAAGTCCCAGTTTGTATCCAACAGAAACAACCCCACAGGAGCTGCTCCCTGAGGCTAGGGTGTATCCTGCACCTCGTTCCCATATTTCAATTTTAACTTTATTTTTGGATATTATCTGAGCAAATTGGACATTTGTTCTTTTAGGGAAAAGCTTATTTTCTTCTATAAGTCTTCCAAATTTTAAAGCCAGATCCTTAGAGGCTTTTTTAAGAAAAATTACACAGTGTGGATTTCCTACGGTAACGGATGAATAAGTAAAAGATTGATTTTTAACTTTTATTCTTTGATTAATTGAATATTTATTTTTGGTTTTAACAGGAATTTTTTTTGATTCAAATGATGCAACCCCCATATCAACTTTAACATCTTTGATTTTCTTATTCTTCAATATAACTTCACTATGGACTATTCCACCTTTGGTTTCTATTAAAAAATTTCTTTTTTTAGTATATTTATAATCGTACAAATATTTTGAAAAAATTCTTAATCCATTACCACTTTTTTCGGCTTCTGTTCCATCAGGGTTATAAATTTTCAATCCGAAATCAGCTTTTTTTGAATTAACTAGTAAAAGTATTCCATCTGCACCTATCCCATAGTTCCTGTGACAAATTTCTTTTATCCTTTTTTTATCTAATTTGAAATTTATCTTTTTTAAATCCATAACAATATAGTCATTTCCTAAGCCATGAGATTTTACAAAATTATTCATAGTAAAGTAATATTAAACCAATAATTACTGATAACCGAGGAAATTTGTAGATAAATATTTCTTTTTTGTATAGAATTAATCAGATATTCAATTAGGGGGGTTTTTAAATGATTGAAGATTTATATAATGTTAAAGATAAAGTTGCTGTTGTTACTGGAAGTTCAAGAGGTATCGGTAAGCAATGTGCCTTAGCTTTTGCCGAAGCTGGAGCAAAATTAGTTCTAAATTATGTTAGCAATAAAGAAGCTGCAGAAATAACTGCTGAAGAAATTGCTGATTTAGGTTCTGAGGCTATTGTAGTACAAGCTGATGTAAAAGATTTTGAAGCTTGCCAAACTTTAGGTGAAGAAGCAATCAAGGCCTATGGGCAAGTTGATTTTTTAGTAAATAATGCTGGAATAAATAGAGATATTACTTTTAGCCGTATGTCTCAGGAAGAGTGGAAAGAAGTTATAGATACTAATTTAGGGGCATTGTTTAATATGTCTAAAGCTGTAGTGCCACATATGAGAGATGCTGGGTCAGGGGTTATCGTATCCATATCATCTATTATTGGTGAAACTGGGAATATTGGCCAGTCTAATTATGCAGCTACAAAAAGTGGTATGTACGGATTTACTCGAAGTCTTGCAAGAGAACTAGCAAAAGATAATATTAGAGTAAATGCCGTTTCCCCAGGCTTTGTTGAAACTGATATGCTTCACACTGTTCCACCAGATTTATTAGCTGGAATTAAAGAAGAAATTCCTTTGGGTAGATTTGGCTATGCAGATGAAGTTGCTTTAGCAGTTTTATATCTTTGTTCACCAGCTGCTTCATGGGTTACAGGTACAAATATGAGCATCAATGGCGGACATAATATGCTTTAAAAGTTTATACAAGAGGGGATATAAGTCCCCTCTTGTAAAATCCTATCCAATAAATGTATGAGAGGGTAAGTCCAGTAGGTACATGAAAACATATCCCGCAATTATAGAAGTAAATCCCAATAAAGATAATATTGAAATTTTAAAACCACTTAGTTTATAAATTATTCTCATTTGAATTATGCAAAAGTATATTAGCCATGAGAATATAGATATTACAGAAACTGTTCCAAACCAATAACTACCAATTTGATTTTTTGAGAGTAAAAAACCCAATGTTAAACCTATTGTCATAAGAGGGAATGAGCAAATAATTAAATTAAAATTGATTTTTTCAATTAAAGATAAACCTGGAAGTCTGGATGTTTTTCTTACCTTTTTATTTTTGAATCTATTGTGCTGGAAAATAAATAGGATAGAAAAAATTGATGATATTAATAATGTTGTATGTGACAATATATTAAGCAGTACATGAATAATTAATATCCTGTTGTTGTACGCAGATCCACCATCTTCAATTCCAATCATAAGCAATGGGACTGTTAATATAAACCCCACTGGTGATATAAAAAAACAATATAGATTTTTAATATTTTGTCTGATAAAAATATATGCGAAAATCGATAATAGCATTGAAGCAACAAATAAACTCGTTTCAATATTTCTTAATTTAAAATCTATTGTTTGACTGCCAAGTAAGACAATTTGACATAAAACAGCAAATAAAAATAGCCAATTGCTTACTTGTGAGAAACTTAATTTTCCTGAATATATATAATAAATAGAAGAAATAAAGGAAGAAAAATATAGTACTGGAACTAGTATTAACAAATTTTAGCTAACCCCACTTTCTTCATTTATGTAATTTTTATAAAGTTCATTATTAAGCTCATCAAGATCTCCATCAAGAATATAATCTAATTTATGGAGAGTTAAATTAATTCGGTGATCGCTGACTCTACCTTGCGGGAAATTATAAGTTCTTATTTTCTCACTCCTATCTCCACCACCTACTAGAAGTTTCCTTGTCTTGGACATATCTTCTTCTTTTTGGCTTTGTTGTGTTTCAAATAATTTTGCACTTAAAACTCTCATTGCTCTTTGTCTATTTTGGTGCTGAGATTTTCCATCTTGGTTTTGCACAACGATTCCTGATGGTATGTGGGTGATTCTAACTGCTGAATCTGTTTTATTAACATGTTGGCCCCCTGCACCTGAAGCTCTATAAGTATCTATCCTCAAATCTTTTTCATTTATTTCGATTTCTATATCGTCTACCTCAGGTAGAACAACAACTGTTGCTGTTGAGGTATGAACCCTTCCACTAGTTTCTGTCGCGGGTACTCTTTGCACTCTGTGTACACCACTTTCAAATTTCATAAAAGAATAAATATCTTTTCCATTAATAGATGCTATGACTTCCTTAACTCCACCAAGGCCTATTTCGCTTTTATTGATAATTTCCATTGACCATTTTTTACGTTCACAGTATCTTAGATACATTCTCAGTAAGTCGCTTGCAAATAAAGCTGCCTCATCTCCACCTGCACCAGCTCTTATTTCTATTATTACGTCTTTTGAGTCTAAGGGATCCTTTGGACGTACTTCAAATTTTATTTTATCTTCAATAATTAATAATCTTGATTTCAGCTGCTGAAGCTCTTCCTCAGCTAAAGATTTAAATTCTGGGTCAGCTAATAATTCATTATTTTCTTCAATTGATTTTTCAATTTGAATAAGTTCGGTATATAAAATTACAATTTCAATTAGCTGACTTCTTTTTTTTGATAATTCTATGATTTTATCAGCATTAATATCACTAGAGTTCAACATAGAGTCGATATCATCAACTGTATTTTTAGCATTTTCTAGTTCTTTTCTTATTTTCTCTTCAATCATTTAAGAAACATAGCTTGTAAAGCTCTCACTTTTGGATAAGATTATATCATGGATATCATAGATATCCTTGATAAAAAGGTTAAGGATACCGTAGAAGCAAAATTAAGACTAGAGGAAGAATTAGTTAATTTAAATATAAGTTTAGAAAAGTTAAGTAAAGATAACGATGAGTTAAGAGCTAAAAATGATTCCTATTCTGAGGAATTGAAACTTGCACTTGATGAATTGGAACAAATAATTAAAGATTTAGGGATTTAGTGAAAGAGATACATTTAAGTTTTCAAGAAAAAAGTTTAAAAATTGATACTAAATGTAGTGATGAAATAATTGATAAAATCGAAGAATATATAAATATTAATTATTCAAAGCATAATTTAGCTGACCCTACCATATCTAGGTTAACAGTTTCTAACATTCTACTAGTTAATGCAGTATACGAAATTCTTACCTTGCAAAAAGAAAAGGAAGAATGTAGTGAGCGAGTCAGCAAAGTCTTATCAAATTTTTAATAAGCCAGATTTGAGAAAACTCATCTTGAGTTTGAGAAGAGAAATGAGTGCCAATTGTATTGACTCTAAGTCAAATTCTTTGGCTAAAAATTTTTTGAACCACCTTTCTTCTTATGATTCTATAAATTCAGTTGCATTGTATAGTCCTGTTAACAATGAAGTTGATACAAAAGCAATTCATGATGAATTAATTTATCAAGGTAAAGAGATTTTATATCCAAAAATAATTGATAATAAATTAGTATTTATTGAATTTGAAAGTTTTGAAGATTTTACTTATGGGGAGTTCAATATTTTAGAGCCCTCTGGTAAGAAGTGCAGACATCCTAAGTTGATTGACCTCTTTGTGGTACCGAGTATTGCTGTTGGAGTAAAAGGCAAAAGGCTTGGGTATGGTGGTGGTTTCTATGATAGGGCTCTTGAATCTGTCCCAAAAGAAAAAATTTGGTCGATAATTTATGATTTTCAACATGTATATGATTTTTGGGGTGAGGATCATGATATTAAAGTTTCCATGGTATTTACCAATTCAAAACTATTATCAATAAACTAAAGGAGATTACTATGACAACTAATATGATTTTGATTTTGTCTTGCCTAGGGTCTTTTTTGATAGGATTCGTGGCTTTTTGGTTGGCAAATAAGAATAATCTTGTAAAAGATATTACAAAAAAAAGAGATGAATCAGTGAAAATTATCTCTAATGCTAAGAATAAAGCTTTTAAAATCCAAAAAGATATGGAAAAAAAAGCAAAGCAATATAAGGAAAATCAGATAAAAAAGGTAAAAGAAGAAGTTTCACAAATTAGAAAAGAAATTGACTCTAAAGAAAAAGATCTTCTAAACAAAGAGGCATCTATAAAGGAAGCTCAACTAGATATAACCAAATCTGAGGCTAGGTTGGAGGTCCAAGAAAAGAATTGTGAAGAGCTAGAAAAAAAATACTTCCAAAAAGAATCTGAACTTGAAATAATTTTAGAAGATGCCAAAACAAAGATTGAATCAATCTCAGGATTGACAAGGGATGAGGCAAGGGATGAGCTAGTAGCTTCAGTTGAAGATGAAGCTAAAATAATTTCTGCTAGAAAAATAAAGGAGATAGAAAATAATCTACATGTCGATGCTGAGAGAAAATCTAAGAATATTATAGCAATGGCTATACAAAAATATGCAGCTTCTTACACTTCAGAAAAAACTGCTACTGTCGTTGAACTTCCTAGTGATGATATGAAAGGAAGAATTATAGGACGTGAGGGTAGAAATATTAGAACGATAGAGCTAAAAACAGGTGTTGATATTATAATTGATGATACTCCTGGTATCGTTACTGTTTCATCTCATAATCCGTTAAGAAGGGAGATTGCTGGTAGAGCTATTAAAAAGCTACTAGATGATGGTAGAGTCCATCCAGGAAGAATCGAAGAAATTGTTGAAGAAATTGAGGAGAAGCTATCAGAGGAGCTTCAGAAGCTTGGACAAGATGCAATCTTAGAACTAGGATTAAGTAATATGCATCCGGATCTAATTACTTTAGTAGGAAGGATGAAGTATAGGACGTCATATTCTCAGAATATCTTAGACCATTCATTAGAGGTGGCACAACTTTGTGGGGTGTTAGCAGGTGAGCTAGGATTAGACCCTAAGATTGCAAAAAGAGCAGGTCTTCTTCATGATATTGGTAAAGCTGTAGATCATGATATGGAAGGAAGCCATGATGATATCGGAGCAGAGTTAGTTAAGAAATTTAATGAGCCTAAAGAGGTTATAGAGGCTGTGGAACTTTCACATTCTGACAATCCTTCTAGTTTGTATTGCTTGTTGGTGCAAGCCTCTGATGCTATTTCTGCCGCTAGACCTGGTGCAAGAAAAGAGTCGTATGAATCATATGTTAAAAGAGTTAAGGAACTTGAGGATATAGCATCATCCTTTAATGGTGTAGATAAATGTTTCGCAATCCAGGCAGGACGTGAAGTAAGAGTCATGGTTCAGAGTGATAAGGTTAATGATGATGAGGCAACTGTTTTATCTCACGATATTGCAAAGAAAATTGAGGATGAAGTATCATATCCTGGTAATGTCAAAATAACTGTAGTTAGAGAAGTCAGAACTTCAGCAATTGCTAATTAGTCCTTACTTATAGCAATTCTTGCAGCTGCTAACCTTGCGATTGGAACTCTGAAAGGAGAGCAGCTGACATAGTCGAGTCCAATTTCATGACAAAAATCTATAGAGCTTGGATCCCCTCCGTGTTCACCACATATTCCTACTTTAAGATTGTTTCTGGCTGATTTACCTTTTTTGAGACCTAATTTCATTAGCTCTCCAACACCTTGAACATCAATAGATGTAAAAGGGTCCTTTTCAAGAATCTCAACATTTTTTCCATCTAATTCTACCTTTGTTTCTAAATAATGGTTTATAAATTTTCCAGCGTCATCTCTTGAATAAGCAAATACAGTTTGAGTTAAATCATTAGTTCCAAATGAGAAGAATTCAGCCTCTTTAGCAATTTGGTCTGCAACTGTGGTTGCCCTTGGAACTTCAATCATGGTGCCAACAAGATATGTAATTTTCTTCTTCCCCAAAGTCTCTTTAGCTACCTTGTTGATTATATCCTTTTGTATTTTAAATTCGGTCACCATACCAACTAAAGGAATCATAATCTCGGGAACTACTTTAATTCCTTTTTTTGATACTTCAATCGCAGCTTCAAATATTGCTTTTGCTTGCATAGAAGTTATTTCTGGCATTGTTATTCCGAGTCTGCAACCTCTTAGACCCAACATAGGATTAAATTCATGAAGCTCTTCAACTCTTTCTAAAAGATGCCTTTTTTCATCGAGCTTCTTTTTATCATCCTTCAATATTTCCAGTTCTTTTACTTCTAACATTAAATCTTCTCTTCTTGGCAAGAACTCATGTAATGGTGGGTCAAGCAATCTTATTGTGCAAGGAAAACCTTTCATAGCAGTAAAAAGACCTATGAAGTCATCCTTTTGCATTTTTTGAAGTTTATCTAAATGTTTAACTCTATCTTTTATGTCTGTTGAAAGAATCATGTCTTGCATTATTTTGATTCTATCCTGTGCAAAAAACATATGCTCAGTTCTACATAATCCAATCCCCTCGGCACCAAATTTTATTGCTACTTCGGCGTCACTAGGCACGTCTGCATTAGTTCTAATTTTAAGTCTTTTAAAAGAATCAGCCCATTTTAATATTGTTGAAAAAATTAAATATCTTTCAGATGCAAGTTCTTTCATATTACCCTGCATGACTTGTATAACTTCTGACGCTACGACTGGTATATCTCCTTTGTATACTTTACCTTCAAAACCATCTATAGATATGTAATCCCCTTCTTGTATAACCTCATCCAACACAGAAAAAGTCCTGTTATCTAAGTTTACTTTAATTTCCTCAGCCCCAACTACACAAACCTTACCCATTTGCCTTCCTACAACAGCTGCATGACTAGTTCTGCCACCTCTGGCAGTAAGAAGACCGGCTGCAGCGGACATTCCGTGAATATCGTCAGGACTTGTTTCTTTGGTAACTAACACAACTCTTTTTCCTAATTTGCTAAGCTCAACAGCTGTTTGTGCGTCAAGAGCTACTCTCCCTGTAGCAGCTCCAGGCGATGCTCCCAAGCCTTTCGTTAGAACATTAAATTTTTTCTTATCATCTGGGTCAAAAATAGGAAATAAAAATTGTTCTAAATGTTCTGGTTCGACTCTACTTATTGCTTCTTTTTTGGTTATTAAGCTCTCTTTTACCATATCGCAGGCAATTTTTGCCGCTGCAATACCAGACCTTTTTCCTGAACGGGTTTGAAGTAAGTAAAGGATTTCATTTTCAATAGTGAATTCAAAATCTTGCATATCCTTAAAATGTCTTTCCAGAATCTTTGCTGTATTTACAATTTGATTATGAACATTCCCCATTTCTCTTTTCATAGCTTTGATATGTTTTGGAGTTCTTATTCCAGCAACTACATCTTCCCCTTGTGCGTTGAGAAGATATTCTGCAAATAATTCTTTTTCACCTGATAAAGGGTCTCTGGTAAATCCTACACCTGTTCCACAATCATTACCCATATTTCCAAAAACCATGGATTGGACAGTGACAGCAGTGCCGATATCATCAGGTATGTCATATTTTTTTCTGTAAAAGATTGCTCTTTTATTGTTCCAGGACAAAAATACTGCATCGATAGCTTTATCTAGTTGATCTAATGGATCTTGGGGAAAAGCCTTTTTTGTTTTTATCTTTACAAGTTTTTTATATTCTAAAACTAAAGATTTTAAAGCTGATTCATTCAACTCAATATCATGTACTACCTTCTTCTTTTTTTTGTGTGCCTCAAGAATGTTTTCAAATAAATCTTTATCTACATTTAGTACTACATCTGAAAACATTTGAATAAATCTTCTGTAAGCATCCCATGCAAACCTAGGATTTTTAGTTTTTTTCGCTAGTCCTATTACGGTCTTATCATTTAAACCTAGATTAAGTATAGTATCCATCATTCCTGGCATTGAGAACATTGCACCTGATCTTACAGAAACAAGTAACGGATTTTTTGTATCACCTAAACCTTTTTTAGTCATCTTTTCTAGTTTTAATAGGTTTATTTTTATTTCTTTGGAAATATCTAGTGGAGTACGCTTTTTATTTTTATAAAAAATCCCACATACATTGGTTGAGATCGTGAATCCAGGGGGGACATTAATTCCTATTTCAGTCATTTCAGCAAGGCCTGCACCTTTACCTCCAAGTACATCTTTCATTTTACCGCTACCGTCTGACTTCTTATTACCAAAATAAAAAACGTTCTTTTTCATACTAGCACCCTCGCTTAAATTTCTGATAAATTTATGAACTTTGAAATTAAAATTTTAATATTAGTTAAAAGGTTAATTCTATTTTTTTTAACTTTTTCATTTTCAACCATTACAAGGACATTTTCAAAGAAATCAGATAAGTCATCTGCTATATCGAGAATCGAATTTAAAGCGAGGTTAGGTGAATTCTGAATTATCTTTTCTGAGAAAGACTCTTTTATTTTTATATATTTCTTATAAAGCTTTAATTCGTATGGGTCGTTGAAGACTTCTAAGTTTATATTAAGATCTTTATTATCTTTAACTATATTTCTTAATCTTTTATCAGCTTCGATTGCAGATGCGAGTTTATTTGCTTTATTGAATTCCTCTAAGGATTTAATTTTGTTTTTTATAGTCAAAATATCAATTGTTTCATAATTAATATTTAGAACTGAATTAATTATATTTGTTTGATAGCCCATATCTGTTAAATAGTTCCTAACCCTGTCTATAAAAAAATAAACAGCTTTATTTCTACTATCATTGCCTACCTGTTTATCAAAATTTGCTTCATAACATTTAAAAGATAAATTTAATAAATCTATCAAATTTATATGTTTATCAAGACTTTCAGCTATTCTAATTATACCTATACTATTCCTCCTAAGTCCATAAGGGTCAGAACTTCCAGTTGGAATCAATCCTAAACTGAAACAGCAAGTTATTGTATCGATTTTGTCACATATGCTAATAATTTTTGCTGTTTCATTTGTAGGTAGGCTATCACTTCTTCCTTTTGGCAAATAGTGTTGTTCAATAATTTCAGCTATATAAGGGTCCTGGTCTCTATAATAATAATTACCCATTATTCCTTGAAGCTCGGGAAATTCACAAACCATTTGCGATGAAAGATCTGCTTTTAGTATTTTACATGTAGTTTTTAGTTTTTTATCTGTAAGCGAATCTTTGAGTTCAACTTTTTTAATTAGTTCACCCGATAATTCATGAATTCTTTTTGACTTATCTTCATAAGTTCCAGCATTTTCAATAAATGTCGTTGCTGATAGTTTTTTCTGAATGTTAATAAGTCCAAAATTCTTGTCTTCATTGTAAAAAAATTTGGCATCGTCAAGCCTTGCTCTTATAACTTTTTCATTACCTGATATTACTATCTTCTTATTTAGGAACGGTGAGCCAGAAACAAAAACAAATTTTGAATCGAGCTTTAGATGCTTTTTATCTTTAAAAACAGGAAAATATTTTTGATGATTTTTCATTACAGAAATATTTACTTCTTTTGGTACTTCTAAAAATTCTTTATCAAAATTTCCCGACAATACACTAGGGTACTCAGTTAAATTAGCTACGTGATTTAACAAATCCTCATCAATTGGAACATTTACTTTTAATTTTTTTTCAATTTTTTCTATTTGTTTTTTTATTGTATTTTTACGATTAGAAAAGTCTAACTCCACATAGCTTCTTTTCATGAATTCAAAATATTCAGTAGAGGAAAAAATCTTCTCTCCTTTATTACTATAGAATCTATGTCCGTAAACTTTATTTTCGTTTTTTATACCATCCAAATCAATTTTCAAGAATTTAGAATCAAAAAGCATAAAAAGATTTTGAATAGGTCTGATGAATTGAAAGTTTTTAGACCCCCACTTCATGAACTTTCTATTTTTTATCTTAGTGATTGAATCGTAGGTTATTTTGCTTAAAACTTCATGAGTATTCTTACCAACTATTTTGACGTCCGCAGAAATAAAATCACTATTATTTTTTTTAATTATCTTAATATCCTCAATTTTTATATTATTCTTTTCTAAAAAAGCTTGACCGGGTTTCAATAAATTTCCTGCACCGTCTATTGAAATCTTTTTAGGTGGTCCTATGATATGTTTTTCAATGCTTTTCTGCTTTTTGTCGAGGCCTTCTACTGTAATTACAAGTCTTCTTGGAGTAAAATAAGATGTAATCTTATTGTACGGTATCAAGCCTTCATCCATCCCTTTCTGAAAATTATTTTCTAATTGTTTAGATAGTTCGTTAAGTAAACGAGCAGGAATCTCTTCAACAAAAATTTCTAAAAGAAATTGCGATTTTTTACTATCCTGTTTCATAAATTTTTAAATATAAACTAGCAGATTCTTTAGCTAGCTCCCTAATTTCTAAAATATACCGTGCTCTTTCAGTTACGCTAATACTTCCACGCGCATCTAGTAAATTAAAAATATGCGAACATTTTAGGCAATAGTCATATGCAGGCAAAGGTAAATTATTTTTAATTAGACTGATACATTCTTCTTTGGATTTTTTGAAGAAGTCTTTTAGCATATCAATATTGGCTACCTCAAAGTTATATTTTGAAAATTCATATTCTGTTCTGTGGTGAATATCGTGATATTTTATCTCATCTGACCATTGCAAGTCATATACACTGTCAACTTCTTGAAGATACATTGCTATTCTTTCGGTTCCATATGTAATTTCAACAGTTACAGGATTTAAATCAAATCCACCGGCTTGTTGAAAATAGGTAAATTGAGTTATCTCCATTCCATCTAACCAGACCTCCCATCCAAGTCCCCAAGCACCAAGTGTAGGAGATTCCCAATCATCTTCAACAAATCTAATGTCGTGTTTCTTTGTATCAATACCAAGATGATTGAGGCTTTCTAGATAAAGTTCTTGAATATTTTCTATAGATGGTTTTATTACAACCTGAAATTGATAATAATGCTGTAATCTATTTGGATTCTCACCATACCTTCCATCGGTTGGCCTTCTACACGGTTCTACGTACGCCGCAGACCACGGTGTTTTTCCCAAGCACCTAAGGAAGGTTCCAGGATGAAAAGTTCCAGCTCCTTTCTCCAAATCATAGGGCTGAAGAATAACACATCCTTTTTTGGCCCAGAAAGTTTGAAGATTAAGAATCAGATTTTGAAAATTCATAAAAACTAAATAATATCATTAAACCACATCTAATTCTATTTGATTTAATCTGTTTATTTCAATAATACTCTGAATTGATGACTTTTTAATTTTATCGATATTTTTTTTTGGTTTTTCTATATCAAATAGGCCTAGATTTATGTTCATGGGCTGAATTTTTTTATTATTTGAATTAGAGATATATTTCGTAAGACACCCTAGCGCACTTTCTGATGGAAATATAAAGGGCTCCTGTTTTTTAAAAATTCTTGAAGAATTAATTCCAGCAATCAAGCCCATTGCCGAAGATTCGCAGTATCCCTCAACTCCTGTAATTTGACCAGCAAAAATAATCAAAGGGTTCTTTTTGCTTTGTAAAGTTTGCGAGATAACTCCAGGGGAATTTATATATGTGTTTCTATGGATACTTCCAAATCTGAGAAACTCTGCATTTTTTAGAGCTGGTATTATTGACAAAACTTCTTTTTGATCTTTAATTTTCATTTTAGTTTGAAACCCAACTATGTTCCACATGCTTTCATGAAGGTTTTCCTTTCTTAATTGAACAACTGCATAAGGTCGACTGTTGGTTCTGGGATCGGTAAGGCCAACGGGTTTCATTGGGCCAAATCTGAGAGTGTCTATTCCTCTTTCAGCCATTATTTCTATTGGTAAGCAACCTTCAAAGTAGTTTGGCTTTTCGAAATCATGAAATTCGATTTTTTCCGAATTAATTAAGGTTTTATGAAAGAGCTCATATTCATCTTGATTCATTGGACAATTTATATAATCTCCATCACTTTCTTCATATCTCGAGGCTTTAAAGTAGCAATTAGGGTCAAGACTTTCAAATGAAACTATTGGGGAAATTGAATCATAGAAGGATAGATTTTCCTCACCTATAAATTCTTCAATATTTTGCGATAAAGACTTACTTGTTAGTGGACCACTTGCAATTATTAATGGATAGGATAAATCCTCGGGTATAGATAATATTTCTTCTTCAATGACCTCTATTAGAGAATTATTCCTAATTTTTTCTGAGATAATTCTAGAAAATTCTTTTCTGTCGACTGCTAAAGCACCACCTGCAGGTAATTTACATTTATATGCAGTATTAATAATTAATGAATCAAGCTCTAACA
>CEOF01023891.1_pt1 | contig 142619 bp, 120 predicted proteins | sample 361311 | NCBI WGS metagenome assembly CEOF01 (sample SAMEA2619667, study PRJEB7988) | marine metagenome | biome: marine biome (ENVO:00000447); feature: surface water layer (ENVO:00002042); material: "saline water (ENVO:00002010), including plankton (ENVO:xxxxxxxx)" | depth 5 m
GATGTTGCTGTTGCCGATATTACGGGAACTAATTCTTATGCTTGGTTCAATGCTGCTGATGGATCCTACAATGCTATAGAATCTTATAGCGATACTGTTGATTATGGTGGTCCGGTAGTTCAAACTGGGGTTACTTACGATACTACTTATTCTATGACAACCAGTACGACATATGATACGGTCTATGCTGCCGAACCTACCACATTTGCCTTTGAGGGCTACAATGTATATCAATATGAAACCAAATCAGGCGTAGGCGCAGTAAAAAAATTAGCGACATACGATAAGATTAATGACATCACAACTATTTACGATAATGTTTTTGATCCAGGTCTGGGTGAAAATGTCCTTGTTACTGTACAAGACGGTAAAGATAGTGGCATCCGCAATCACTTAACTATTAATGCTGATGCTCTAAAAAGTAACAATCCGCTAGTCCCGCATAGGGCCTATTATTTTGCTGTCACATCATATGCATATAACGAATATGGGATACCAAATAATCTAGAAAGCGCTCCACAAATTATAGAAATTCGTCCTTCAGACCCCGTTACCATGGAGGTTGGGTCGGACGGTGACCATGTTCTAACTGAGGATGAGGTCATACATGGAAGCGGAAAGTCTGATGGTTCTGTAGACGTTGTTATAGTGGACCCATTCAAGGTCACAGGAGATGATTATGAGGTCCGTTTTAGGTCACAGCCTTATTACTTAGACGCAACTGGTACTTGGGAGAAAGGAACGCCACCAGGTGCGAGAGTCGCGGCAAAAGCCATGGATATATCAGAGTCCAGCTGTACGGTAACAGGTTTAGTTGGTTCCGGTGAAGTAAAGCTAGTCTTTGACTTTTTACTAGTCGGTGGAGCTGGAAATGCCTGGGTTGATGGTTTTCAGTTAGATTTTCCCGAGGGGACAACAATTCTCAATGCGGCTTCAGTAGATTATGGAAATGACCGTTGCGATGCTGCTCCCACAGTAACTGGTACCTCTGTTTTATGGGGTATAACAGGGCCTCCAACAGCTTGGGGTTGTATAGAAGGAAATACCACTTTTGAAGTAACTGTGGCAGCATTTGATCCTACGACCACCCCAATGAACATAGCTTGGAAAGCCTATGATGATGATTATGGTCAATACTACGATGTCGCAAGAATAGATGCAGAGGGGTTGTTGACTGTAGAAGCGTTGGTTTATGAGACAACAACGATTACGGTCTGGGATGTTCATAATGTAACTAAAAATACAGTCGTTGCTGAAGATCAGACAATTTTGGGTGGCACGGATCAGTTGTATGGTACCACCTATGGTGGTGTTACCGATAAAGGATGGGCTCATTTCGATGGTGTAAAGGTGAAAGTTGCTGGTGCTCCTCCCCATGAAGCAAAAACTTACTCATGGGATGAGAGCGGAGGGACTGTTTCTACACTTTATTCAACAGTCGAGCCTTATGTTGATTCTGATGGTAGCGGTTCCTATACCTTTGCAGAAACGTATAGTGATTTTGGCACAGATGGTCAAGAAAATGTTTTAGAACCTGGTTACAATGATGTTGCAAACTTAGATCCTAATGGTGATAATTACTCTTCTGCAAATCTTTTGGGAACCGAAGGTAATGGAGCGTATAATCCTTACCCGGTACCAGAACCATTTATTGATGGGAATGATAACGGTGTCTGGGATTTTGGAGAAGAATTCCATGACTGGGGTGTAGATGGTATCGCAGATACTTCAGAGCCAGGTTATATAGTTCTAAATCTTGACCCTGTTGGTGATGATTGGATGGATCTTGGGACTGATAATTTATCAAGTGCAAACGAGACAGGATATGACGCCACAACAAACCCTGATCCAGCGGGTGATGATTATAAAGCAGCTAGTTGCGATAGTAGCGCAACCACGCAGGAAGATTGTGCAGCAGCTGGTGGAACTTGGGATTCAGGAAATCCAACCGGTACTGAAGGTAATGGGACATATGATTCTGGTGAAGAAGGGACTGAAGGAAACTTGACATATGATGTAGGGGAATTATATGTTGACGCAAACGAGGATGGTTCTTACACTGGTGCCGAGCCTTACACGGATTCTAATGGAAATGGCGGTTTTGATGCCGGTTATTCATCCGATGCTGTATGGTTTACTGAGTCATTTGTTGGAACATTTCATGCATGGTGGGGCGGAGCCTCCACCGTTGGCGGAACCTCTTATCCTGAGGTTGAGGTTCGTTTTGTTCCTATGACAGGATTTACCGATTTGAATGGTGATGGTTTGTATAGTAATGCAGAGCCCTACACATGGGATGAAACTGATCCTAACTCGGGTTATGCCGATATGTATTTAACCTGGGGTGCAGATTATACAGGATGGAACAAGGTCCCGTATACTGCTTGGAATATGGATAAAAGCCCCCCAGAACAGTTACACATCGTACAGCGGGATAGAGACGACAACGGAGCATGGGATGGTTATAGGTCTGGTCAATGGAATTATATCTGGGTAACTAACCAGCCTTACACTGGTGAGTCTCAATTTGATGATGGAGATGATGAGAATGATTGGATGTACAATCTCAATGTAAGTGGTGTGGGTGTTCCTGGTTGGTATACTGTTGATCTAGATATTGACCCGGGCGTAATGTTGGCAAGAGGTGGAAAAGTTACAATTACTCCAAAAAGAGATAATTTGCCAGAAGACATTTTTAGTTTTTCAACCAAAGGTGCAGCAACCACTGCTTTTAATCCTGATAAAATCAATGTCTGGCCAAACCCATATTTTGGGTACAACCCTGAGGAGCGTAATCCCTTGGACCAACAGATGCACATTACGAATCTTCCCGCCACAGGAGAGTGTACAATCAGGATTTTTGATATAGCTGGTCAACCAGTGAAAACCTTATATCACACAAATGGAACACAATATGAGGTTTGGGATCTGAAAAACAACTATGGTATTCCAGTAGCAAGTGGTATGTACATAGCGCATATAAAAACTGATCAGGGTGACAAAATACTAAAATTAGGTATTGTGCAGCCTGAGCAAAGAATTGATGTCTACTAGAAAGATTACAGGAGAAATAAAAATGAAAAATTATTATTATAAAAAAGTAGTTACTTCTGCCCTGATTTCAGGCTTAACAGCATCTGCCTTGTTTGCAGGTGCAATTAAGTCTCAGGGCTCTGCTGGTGCTGCTCAGCTGTTGATTCCAAGTGGTTCCAAAAATCTTGCACTCGGGAATGCAAATGTATCTTTAGCTGCTGGTGTGAATGCTATGCATGTTAATCCATCCGGAACTTCAGCCTTGTCATCAGGCGGCCAAGTGCTTGTGTCAGACATGACATACATTGCAGACATTGGTGTTTCCTATGCAGGACTTGTCAGTAAGCTTGGGAATTTAGGGACTGTTGGCTTTGCTGTTAAGTCTTTAGATTTTGGGGATATCCCTGTAACTACAGCATCAGAGACTGAGGGAACAGGTGCTACTTTTTCTCCAAGTTTCCTTACTATGACTGCTAATTATTCAAGAGCATATGCTGATAATGTTCGGTTTGGAGTTAACCTCAAATTTATTAGTGAAACAATTATGTCAACTTCCGCTAATGGAGTTGCAGGGGATTTAGGTGTACAGTATGATTTTACTGAACTGCCGCTGAGCGTTGGTGTTTCACTAAAAAACTTAGGTGGCAGGATGACTTACTCAGGGTCAGATATGGAACAAACGATGGCACCAGCAGGATCACAATCTGGTTCATTGGTTGAGAGGTTCAGGGTTCAAGGGCAGTCATTTGAGTTACCCGCACAGCTTGATATTGGTATTAATTACAAACCGATTAACGGTCTAGAGGTTCTTGCTGCTTTTACAAATAATAGTGCAAGTACGAACGTAACTTCACTCGCTGCAAAATTCTCAATGAGTAATTTTTGGGTAGGTGGAGGAATGTCAATGAACAGTATAATTGGAGACCAGGGCGATTACACCAGTAGTCAATGGGGAGACATGACAGATTCACCCTTTGGTGCTAGCTTTGGTGCTGGAGTTAGTTTCCCAGTAGGAGAGTTGAATCTAGATTTATCCTACTCAATGAGAACCGTTAGTGACTATTTTGACAATAACAGTCTTATTGAAATGGCGGTTAATTTTTAATTTTAATTGGCATATTAAAATAAAAAAGGGCGGTTTCTACTGCCCTTTTTTATTTCTTCTTAAAAATTCGATATAGTAGTTTATACAGCTGGGGATTAGGAACGCCTTGGCCTAAATAAATTTCTTCTTTGCCTTTTTGCAAGATCATTTCCCAGTGGAGGTGGGATTCCTTTTTAGTATTTAAAGTACTTGCCCTTGTTCCAGTGTTACCAGATTTACCAATTAGTTGCCCTGCTTTAATTAATGTCCCAGGTTTTAAATTGGATTCAATGCTAGATAAATGCGCATAAATACTTATGGCTCTAAACCCAGGAACTAGATCAAATCCGTGATCAAGAAAAACAGATTTACCTAATAAAACGCTGTTAAATATATCGGACGGTGTATGACCTATGCGTGCACTAGATTTCAAAAGTTCTAATCGATATTCTGCCGGATATTCTTTGTAATTATGATCTGCTCTAATTACTGACCCTTCAGCAACAGCTCTAATTGGCGTACCCCAGTTAGCAAAAAAATCTACTCCACGGTGGATTCCACTTCGATATTTTCTTGGAGCATTAGGTAGCCTTGATATTCTCTGTGGAACGGGAATTCCCTCACAGGGCAGCAATAATGATAATGAATCCACCCAGGAAGGATCAAAGGCAATTGGATAACTTTTTTTCTCTTTAACTTTATTAGGTTTTCCTAACCAGTATAAGGGTGTGTTTTTTGGATTGTTTAATATCTGACCATTAGCAAAATAATTAAAAAGTAAATAAGTTAATGCTAATCTCATAAGCTTATCGCTGATTTTAAATAATTAAGAGCCTTCTCGCATACTTCATTTGGTTGACCACAAAATGATTTGCTGTTTTTATTATCTAAAACTGAATCAGCAATTGAAGTACCAAAGTTAAAAGGTGGATCAAAATAAACAAATGCTTTTGGAATTGATAAAAGATCTAAGGTTTCTTTAATTGTCCATTGATACTTGGCCCAAGAGGTTGGAATAAAAAGAATTCCATCTGCCCAATTTCTATTTCTCTGTAAAAAGTTTATAGCTTTATATACTTTATGCGTTTGGAGCATTTTACTCTTGATATTGTTTGAATGAGTATATAATCTGATTTTTTTATTTAATTTATCAAGAGTCAATCGATTATTACCCTCAACAGATTTTAATCCAAGAAGATTTAAGTTAGGTCCTTGTAATATAATTATATTCATTTCTATTGGTAAAACTTACCAATTATATCTTCAATAAATTTCTTTGAAAATATATTAAAAAATAACTACTTGTCAATCAATGCAATTATTTTAATCCCTTTGATTTCTATTGAAGCCTTAATAATCTGCCTTTTTGGTTTTCTTGAAACCCATATCTGTCGAATAATATCAGGTGAGATAATTTGACTCATAAAATAGTCTGAGTTTTCCTTTAATTTATTTTGATAATCGTCAATTTTAATATCTAAACGGTAATGGTCACATAAAACATTATTGTTTTTAATAAATATACTAACTGTATCTGCCCAAAGAAATCTTGCTCTTCCGAGCACTCCCTCATGTTCAAAGAAAAACCATTTTGTATCCAGTTCTTTGTTAGTTAGTGATTGCGACATAGCAAGTAGTGAAAAAATATTTTTGGTTGGCTTTTTTGTTTTGATAATATTTTTTACGTTATAGGACATTTCAAGTTTTATTGGATCAAATTCTCCAATTAATTTATTTTTCTCTTCTCCTTGTTCAATTTTTTTCTCCCATTTTTTTATATCATATGAAATCGAATCAAATTCTGCTGAATAAAGATTTTTTGTTGGCCAGATTATCCCAGGGATACCAATATTATTAGCGCTAAAAATTATTTTAGTGCTACTCTCGTTATCTTGATTTACTTTTGTAATTGGTATTCCAAAAGCTGTGATGGTATAATCTTGAGATTGAATCAAATTTGGTAATAAAATCAACAAAAATATCTTTATCATTCATTTTTCCAAGAATAAAAATTTAGAAGCCCAATCAAGCCAATAAATGGAATATAAATGGGTTGCAGAAGTGACCATAAACTAAAAACCAGAGGACGGAAAACAATCTTAAAAATTTTACCACCAAGAAAAATCACTACTCCCTCAAATATTAACTTTAATAAAAAAATAATTAAAAATTCTAGTCTATAAATGAAGAAACTCATAAACAAACTGAGATTGCATAAAAAGGCAGTAGATAAAAAACAAAAAAAACGCGGTTCTTTAAAAATATTTACACGAGCATTTGAAGACCATCTTGACCGTTGATTTAAAAAGGCCATAATTGATTTAACTGGTTTAGTTTTTACAAACGATTTAGGATCTGTGTTTATTGCCGCCCCATCTATTTTTGAGATTGATTGAACTAAATACATATCGTCACCTGACAATCTATTTTTAACTGGTTGGAATCCACCTATTTTTTTAAAACTTTCTTTTTCATAACCCAGATTCTGACCACTCCCTGACCAAAACATATTCCAACCACCAAACCCTGCGTTTGCAGCTGTAATACTTAAAAAATCAATCATTTGATATTTATGGAATAATGATTTCCCCGACACCTTTGAAAATCCAATAACTATTCCTCCTTTACTATGTACATAAGATGCCATAGAACTAATCCACTCCTCCTGGACTCTACAATCGGCATCAGTAGTAACTATGACATCACCAGTCGCAGACTGAATTGCTTTTTCTAAGGCATATTTCTTTGGGGTCATATCCTTGCTTCTAGTCTTAATATTTATATGGTGGATGAATGTATTATTTTTTGCTGCTTTATCTAAAATTCTACCAGTTTCATCAGTTGAACAGTCATTAGAAAATATAATTTCAAACTTATCTTTTGGATAGGTTTGATTTATAAAATCATTAATCAAATTTTGAATATTATCTTCTTCATTTCGAGCGGCAACAACAACAGACACCTTTATATTTTTTGAGTAAGTTGGAATTATTTTTTTTTCTTGTTTCATTAAACCTAATATAATAATGAATAAAAAGAAAAAATATAATCCCGTAAATAAGTATAGGAAGATAATCACTATTAAATATTTAAAAGTAAACCAGCAATTGTGAAATATAATAAAACGCCCAATACATCAATACTCGTGGTTACAAACGGTCCTGTAGCGATAGCAGGATCAATATTAAGTTTCCTTAAAAATAGTGGAATAAATGATCCAACTGTCACTGCAAGGAGCATTGAGGCACAAATACTTAATCCAACTACAACTCCTAGCATAGGATCTGCATCTAAAAATTTAAATTTTGTGAACAAACCCAATAAAAGACCGTAAAGTGCACCTAGAATTAATCCAACCCGCATCTCTTTAAAGAAAACTCTTATCTCACCATCTTGGTCAACCCTTCCAGTTGCCATACCTCTAACAATAATTGTTGATGACTGGGTCCCAACATTTCCTCCCATACCGATGATCACAGGTATAAATGCAGCTAGCACAAGTATACTATCGAGGAGTTGTTCAAATGCACCTATAATATTAGCTGCAATAATTCCCCCTACCCAACTCGCAAATAACCAAGGTAGCCTTGCCCTCGCGTTGTCCCAACTAGATTTCAATAAAATTTCTCTATCTTTTCCTGCTCCAGCCATTTGTAAAAAGTCCTCAGTTGCCTCCTCTCTAATTACATCTACAACATCATCTACTGTCACTATACCTAAAAGACAATCGTTTTCATCTAAAACAGGTACGGATAAATAATTATATTGAGCTACTATCCTTGCTACTTCTTCTTGGTCTGTTTCAGGGCGTACTGAATGTATTCTTTTTATCATGATGTTTCGCATGATTTTCTCAGCAGATGACGTAGCAAGAGCTCTCAAAGAGGCAACGCCGGTCAGTCTCTTATCTTCATCGGTTAAGTAAAGATAAAACACCATTTCAGCTGGGCTCTGATCTTGCAGTTTTTTCAGGGCATCTCCGCAAGTTGTGTCCTGATGAATTGTGAAAACATCGGTAGTCATCATTGCACCAGCAGAGTCCTCAGGATAGCCCATGAGTTCTTCAATTTCTTCTTTCTCCTCTAGTTCTAGTAGATTTATTACTGACTGTGCCTTCTCATTTTCAAGGTTTCCAATTATATAACTCTGGTTATTTGTGGGAGCTTGGTTTATAAGCATTGAAATACGCTCAGGATTTTCATCCTCTAGAAGTTTTTGTAATATTGTATCATCTAGCTCTACTAAAAACTCTGTTGTTTGTTCTCTCTCTTTCATGATTGAAAAAACATATTCTTGTTCTTCATCTAAAAAATAACGAAAAATGATAGCAAGGTCAGCGGGATGAGTTTTTTTTATTAATTTAGCTAAGTTAGAATTTGCCTTGCGTCTAAGTAATCTCCGAAAGGTATCTCTAAGAATTGTAATTTCATGATTAAATAATTCTTTTCTCATAGTAGAAGTCTATCAATTATTTATTCCCTTAAATCCCTTAAATAAAAAGAAAATTGCCATTACTATTAGCCATGGTGTTACATGTCCATTCCACAAATATATAGATTCAAGATCAATATTAGTAAATGATAAAATCATTGCGGTACCATTATTAATCGAATGAAGAATAATACTTGGAATTATTGAATTAGTCTTCCAGGCTAGGTATCCAAGGAAAATACCTAAAATATAAATTTGGATTAACCAATACGTATTCATATGAATAATGGCAAAAAATAAACTAGTGACAAGGATAGCTTTAGTAATGTCTTTCCAATACTTTTCTAAAAACTGTTGGAAGAAGCCTCGAAATAAGACCTCTTCTCCTATTGGAGCAATAATCACAATTGCTAAAAATAATAAAATAAATCCAAACGTAGTATCTGGTTGTAAGGTTTGATTTAGGTCAATCAAATAATTTGGTTGTGGTACAAATATTTGAATGATTCGGTCCACTTCATCTGATAAAATAGTTAAACCAATAGAAAAATATAGTGAATTTGTTAAATGATATTTAGAAACAGAATTTAATCGTAGCCTTTTTATAATAGGTTCATTTCTAGATTTCAGAAAAACTAAAAGAGGTACCATCATAAAAGTTTGACCCATAATTACAGAAAGAAATGTATAGAGTTTACTTGGTTTTTCTGAAGACAGTAAACTCAACCCGATAACTATCCATCCTATAATCATAGCAGATGTGATTGATAAAATCACAACAAAAAATGCTGATCGTATTGTTATTGATTCGTTGTTCATGAGATTTTCTTTGGCTGAGTATTTATTAAATATAAGTTATTATTCCAAATTCTAATTTTGAAAAGATGATCTGCTCGAGTTTCTAAAGAAAAGATATGTAAAGCTAATATACAAAAATTTTATTTATTTTAAATTAGATAATGTCTGAATTATTAACGCACCCGCTACAGCAACATTTAATGAATTGCCAAATCCATGCTTCGGTATTGATAGTGAGATATCCAGCTTTTTCATTACTTTTTCAGGTATACCATGAGCTTCTCCACCAAGTACTATAATATATTTTGATGGTAAACTAAGTACATCAGAAATAGGAGTACCCCTATGATCTGCACCAATGGTATAATATCCTTTATTTTTAAATTTATCGATATCTACTTGAGTATGTATTTTGATATTAAAATGTATCCCCATAGCAGACCTAACAACTTTTGGATTATATGGGTCTAAGGAATTAGGAGAAAGAGCTATATTTTTTATATTAAACCATGCAGCCGTTCTTAAAAGGGATCCAAGGTTTCCAGGATCTGAAATATGATCCAGATAAAGCCAATTACTAGTTTTAAAATCAAATTTATCGTGAATGGGAATTGTGCAAACAGCTAGAATGCCCGATGGGGTTTTTGTTTGGGACATGTTATTTACCTCGCTATCTGAAACCTGTTCATTCGGGATTCCTGATAGGATAATCTTATCAACAAACTTGGGATCTCTTTTAGTAAATAAGTTTGAAAAAAAAATGACTTTAGTTGAGCTCTTATTTTTAAGAGCTTCGGAAATTATTCGTTTACCTTCTATAAAAAATTCGTTGTATTTTTTCCGATACTTCCGGTGTTTTAACGATTGGATATGTTTAAGATTATATTTTCTCATAATAATATTTTTTCGAAGATTTGAAAATTAATGTGTCTTGGCCTCAACGTAGCCTCTGCCTAATTTAAAATCTAAATAACTTAGTATATAGCGATATGAGCAAAAAATTACCTAATCAAAAAACGGACTTTTCAAGTTGGTATACTCAAGTAGTTAATAAAGCAGGCTTAGCAGATTATGGTCCAGTAAAAGGGACTATGGTAATTAAACCATATGGATTCCAACTTTGGGAAAACATAAAGTCTGTTTTTGATAAAATGATAAAAAAGTCTGGTCACGTGAATGCATATTTTCCATTGTTTATACCAAAATCGTTCTTGGCACAAGAAGCAGAACATGTTGAAGGTTTTGCTAAGGAGTGTGCAATTGTTACACATACTCGTTTAAAGTCTGATCCTGAAAAAGGTGTGGTAGTAGACCCAGAATCAAAATTAGATGAAGAAATTATTGTACGGCCTACATCAGAAACTGTGATTTGGGCTATGTATAAAAAATGGATTCAGTCTTACAGGGATCTCCCAATTCTAATTAATCAGTGGGCAAATGTTGTACGTTGGGAAATGCGGACACGCCTATTCCTACGAACCTCAGAATTTTTATGGCAGGAAGGTCATACTGCACATGCGACGTATGAAGAGGCTGAAGAAGAAGCATTGTCTATTTTAGAACTCTACCGTCAACTTGCAGAAGAATATTTAGCTATACCAGTAATTACAGGTCTAAAGACAGAAACAGAAAAATTTGCTGGTGCAGATAAAACTTACTGTATTGAAGCTATGATGGGAGATAAGCGAGCTCTTCAGGCTGGCACTTCACATAATCTCGGCCAAAATTTTGCGAAAGCTTTTGGTGTTAGGTATCAAAATAAAGATAATAAGGATGAATATGTTTGGGCTACAAGCTGGGGAATTAGTACCAGGCTAGTCGGTGCTGTCATCCTTGCACACGGTGATAATAAAGGACTGCGTCTTCCACCAAAAATAGCACCAATTCAAGTAATCATAATCCCTATTTTTAAGAACGAGCAAGAAGCCATTAATGTGAAACAATTTATAGAACCTATAGTATCGGGTGTTATTCAAAAAGGTTTCCGGGTTCAAGTAGATTGGACTGATAATTCTCCGGGCTTTAAGTTTAATGAATGGGAAATGAAAGGGGTCCCACTGAGGATAGAGGTCGGTCCTAGAGATATTAAGCAGAATAATTTAGTTTTTGTCAGGAGAAACGAATTTGGGAAGGAAAATATTAGTGCTGATAAAGCAGTAAGTATAATTCCTGAAATACTAGATAGTATCCAAAATGATTTATATAGCCAAGCTCTAGACTTTAGACAAAAAAACACCTATAAAATCAACTCATATGAAGAATTCAAAAAAATTATAAAAAACGGAGGATTTGTGCGGTGTGGTTGGGATGGATCTAAATCTACTGAAAATAAAATAAAAGAAGAAACAAGAGCCACGATAAGGTGTATTCCCTTTGATGAAGAACCTAAGAACAGAATTTGTATATTTTCGGGAGATCCTGCTAAACATGAAGTAATATTTGCTAGGGCATATTAATTATATATTTTTTAAAATTTAATAAGTCATTATCTAAAACTGATGTACGTACACACTGAGGCAATCGTTCTAAAATCATTCTCATACAAAGAAACAAGTCTCATTGCATATTGTTTCACCAAGGATAATGGGAAGATTTCTTTAATCGTAAAAGGCGCAAAATCCAAACGATCACCAAAGTATGCTCAATTTCAGCCATTGAGTTATATTGATATTGTATATTACTCAAAGCCTACAAGGGAACTACAAGTTCTTTCGAAAGTTAATTTTAAAGAATCTTGGCCAAGAATCACAGAGGATTTAAAAACTATCACTCTAGCTATGGTGATTCTGGAACTAACAGAAAAAATAATTTCTATTGAAGATCCATTTCCCCAATTATTTGAAACCCTAACTGAAGTTTTAAGATTAATGAACAGACGTGCATTAGATCCTAGCCTCTTATTTTGGTTTTATGAATGTGCGTTATTGAGCCATTCAGGTTTTCGACCAAACATCCATGGCCATGATCTTCCAGGAATTTCTTTACCAAATCCTAAAGATGGAGAAAATAGCTTTGATATATTATCAATTTTATTAAAAGAAAACATATGTGATTTAAGTAATTTGGAAACCATATCATCCAAAGATAAAAAATTAATAAGTAATTACCTCTGGACCCTATTAAGATACCATTTTGATAGTATTTCTAAGATTAAATCAATCTCAACCATAAAAGAAATTCTTCGAGATTAAAAATATTGATTAAAATTAAAAAATCTTTAATTGGCTATCTAGCCTTACCAGAAATACGTATATTTATCGTAAAATGAAATATCAATTTCAGTCAAATCCAGGGGAGCTCAGTTACAAGCCAAGTCTTTTTACAAATGCTATAAAATTATTAGTATCTATTAATTTTGGGATATTTCTATTACAATCATTATCAAAATCTGAGATGATTTTTTTTCAACTCTTTGGACTGGTACCAAAACTAATCTGGTCAGAATTCATGATTTGGCAACCAGTAACTTATCTTTTTTTTCATGGGGGTATTTGGCATGTTTTAATAAATATGTTTGTTCTTTGGATGTTTGGAAGTGAATTAGAAAAGCTTTGGGGTAAGCAACGTTTTTTGAAGTACTACTTTATAACAGGAATTGGTTCAGGACTAATGACTTCCTTATTTAATTTATCATCTAGTACACCCGTGGTTGGCGCAAGTGGAGCTGTTTTTGGAGTTCTTATGGCATATGGAATTACTTATCCAAATAGGACGATATACCTTTATGGAATTATCCCAATAAGATCAATGTTGTTTGTTATTGCTGTAGGTTTGATAGCATTTGTATCCTCATTTGATGGTACATCCAGGATCAGTCATATAACGCACTTATCAGGGATGGTTATAGGATATATAATTCTAAAACGCCGATGGCACTTTAACGACATCTGGTTTTCAATCAGGAAAAAAACATTAGAATATCAAATCCAAAGAGAAGAAAAAAGACTCTCTCACCGTCAAGATTTAGAAAATAATATAGATAAAATTCTAGATAAAATTAATAAGCAAGGCTTCCAAAGTTTATCTGATAAAGAAGAAAAACAACTGTATGAAAATAGTAAGTCTCTTTCAAAGCATAAAAAAAAGGATTAATATATTTTATTATTCATAATAAAAAATTATTTTAATTTTAATTCAGTAGTTCATTTTGGGGAAAATCATTAAAAGATGGATTTAGGAACTATTATAGGTCTTATTTCTGGAGTTACTATAATAATTGCAGGAATTATTTTAAGTGGTGGTGACTTATTTTGGTTTTCACAATTAAACGGGATTTTAATTGTTCTTGGAGGAACCCTAGCTGCTACGATGATAAATTTACCAATTAGAGCAATAGGGAATATTTTTCCAATCCTAAAAAACGCTTTCACTGATGAAAAAATTAATTACGAAGGTGTAATTGAAGAGATTGTTCAAAAAGCAAAAAATGCAAAAAAGAATGGATTGCTTTCTCTTGAATCTGATTTAATTAATATTGAAAGTGACTTTCTAAGAAACGGTCTTGAATTAGCCATTAATGAAAGAGACTCAAATCGATTAAGAACTTTTTTAAATCTAGAAATAGATAATATCGCTGTGAGGCACATAGCAGGGCAGGAACTTTTTCTTTATATGGGTTCATATTCACCAGCGTTTGGAATGTTGGGTACCGTACTTGGTTTAATTGTAATGATGAATAACTTCGCTGGTGGAGGGGCTGAAGAAATGAGTGTTTCTTATAGCATTGCGGATAAGTTTGCTGAATTACTTAAAGGAATGGGAACAGCACTGATAACTACATTTTATGGAGTGTTTTTAGCAAATTTAGTTTTTCTACCGATTGGAGGTAAATTAAAGAGAAAATCAGAAAATGAATTAATGTTGAAAAATATTGTTCTTGAAGGTATCATAAGCATACACGCCCGCGAGCATCCAGTTTTGATAAGAGAAAAATTAATGACATTTGTAGCCGCAAATAGACGAAATGATACAAATGACAATACCCCCTGAAAAATTACTTTTCCAAGTTAAAAATATTTTATATATGAAATTCCCATCAAGATAATCACATAAATGGCTAAGATTCGTCGACCAATTACAATGGATGAAAGAAGGGCTAAAGCAACGGCATGGGCCTTGACTTTTGCTGATATGGTTACCTTATTACTTACGTTTTTTGTTCTTTTGCTGGTTATATTAAATGATGCAGAACAACATATAGATATGATTATAAATAAATTATTAGACGAAACTTATGAGGAATTAAAAGGAAGTATAGGATCCAATCAAGTTTCTGTTAATAGGGTTACAAAAGGTATAAAAATAACTATGAGAGGGAATTTATTTAAATCTATGTCTGCAGATGTTAACCCTGAAGTATATCCTCTATTAATTGAAATAGGGGAGATTATAAGATCATCGAAAATTATTGGCGTGCACTCTGACCCTAATTACAGATATTTATTAGATTTAATTGACAAAAGAGGTACGTCTTTAAATGTAGAAGTTAGATGTGAAGGGCACACTGATGATTTAGAACTTCCGGAAGAATCAATTTTTCCTAGTAATTGGGAGTTATCTTCTGCTCGCTCTTTAAATTTTGTCAGGTTGTTGAGCAATTACTCAAAAATGCCACAAAGGATTTTTTCTGCTATGGGTTATGGAGAATTTCGACCAATTATAGATATTAATAAACTAAAGGATAATTATCAAATCATAGAGGCACGTGCACAAAATAGAAGAGTTGAAATCTATTTAGATGCGTTCATTAAAAATAAAATTGAACTTGAAATGTAATATTTTATTTCTTGGGAATTATCTTAAATACCTTTTCGCCTGGCTTGGCCATTCTAAACCTTTCGCGGGCAAGTTTTTCAATATAGCCTAAATCATTTTCCAATCGATTTTTGTCGGATTGTAGCTTCTCTCTTTCTTTCCTTAATTCAGAAATATGACTCTGAACACTTTCTCTTTCCTTTTTAAGCTTGTATAATTGAAATAATCCATGATCTCCAAATATGAATATTATTAAAAGTGACATTGTAATCAATAATAATACCCCACGGACAAATTGTTTTTGGGTATTTGCAAATTGCTTTCTAACCATTCTCGGCTTCGGATGTCTTTTTAAGTTTTCATAATGCATTATCTAGATATTCCTAAGACTCCCATATCAGCAAATATAGCATCGGGACCTAAATCTTCTTCAATACGAAGTAGTTGATTATATTTAGATACCCTATCTGTTCTTGATGCTGATCCTGTTTTTATTTGACCCATACCCATAGCTACAGAAAAATCTGCGATCGTGGTGTCTTCAGTTTCTCCTGACCTGTGAGAAATAACAACACCAAATCCTGCATTTTTTGCCATCTCAACAGCTTCAATTGTCTCAGTAACAGTACCTATCTGATTAAGCTTGATTAAAATACTATTCATTGATTTTTCATCGATAGATTTTTTCAAACGTGATTTATTTGTAACAGTGAGATCATCGCCAACTATTTGGATTTTTTTTCCAAGTTCTGATGTCAAGGTCTGCCACCCTTTCCAGTCATCTTCGCTTAAGCCATCCTCAATTGATATTATTGGATATTTATTTACTAGTTTATCTAGATAAGAAATCATGTCATCTGAACTTAAGGTTTTTCCTTCGGAATCAAGTTTATACTCATTATCCTTATAAATCTCACTAGCTGCAACATCAAGAGCAATGTAAATATCTCGTCCAGCCTTATAACGAGAACTATCAATTGCTTCCATTATTACTTCTAAAGCGACTTCATTAGATTCCAAGTTTGGAGCGAACCCTCCCTCATCACCGACTGAAACACTTAATCCTTTTGATTTTAAAACTTTTTTAAGATGATGAAAAACTTCAGTTCCCATTCTTAAAGCTTCTGAGAATGTTGAGGCTCCAAATGGGAATACCATAAATTCCTGAATGTCGACTGTGTTATCTGCGTGGCTTCCTCCATTTAAAATATTCATCATTGGAACAGGGAGTAAATTAGATTTTTGATTTCCAAGGTATTTATAAAGTGGTAGGTTATAATAATCAGCAGCGGCTTTTGAGGCGGCCATTGAAACACCTAACAAAGAATTCGCACCTAAGTTCGATTTGTTTTCAGTTCCATCTAATTCAATCATTATTTTATCTAACTGGGATTGATTTGTTGCATCAAATCCTTTTAGAGCGTCCGTAATTAGAGTATTAATGTTTGTAACAGCTTTCCGAACTCCTTTACCCAAGAAACGCTTTTTGTCTCCATCTCTAAGCTCGATAGCTTCATGTTCACCTGTTGAAGCACCAGATGGTACAGCAGCTCGACCAACTGAACCATCTTCAAGGCATATGTCAACCTCAATAGTAGGATTTCCTCGAGAATCAATAATCTCGCGTGCATGTATTTTTTGAATAGCAGAATTCAATGTTTACTCCCGTAAATTAGAATACCAAATTAGATTTGACCCTAAACATAATTCAACATCTATAAATAATAAATTTAAAACCAAAAATTGTTTAAAAAAAAATGGATGCAAGGTTAATATGAAAATAAGTAGATATAATGATTCTGACTACGATAGTTGGGAGGCGTTTGTTAAATCAAGTAATAATGGGACATTATTTCACTGCCGAGAGTTTCTAAATTATCATCCGAAAAATAGATTTCAAGATTATAGTTTAATGTTATATAAAAAAGATCAGTTGCAATCTGTTTTTCCTGCTGTTTCCATATTAGAAAAAAATAAAAGAATGCTAATATCGCATCCGGGCGCATCAGTTGGCTCTTTTGTACTACCAGAAAATTTATCTATATCTAGATCATTAGAAATCGCGAAAGCATTAGTTGATTTTTCTAAAAATAAACTCTTTGATGGAGTTCGAATTACAATCCCTCCTATATTATACCAGAGGCGCATGTCTAATTATATGGATTACGCATTAATTAAACAGGGTTTCAAATACACTAAGAGAGAAATCACCAGTATATTATTTTTGGAGAACAACCTAAGAAAAAATATCAAAAAATTTAGGCCCTCTCATTTACGAGCTGTAAAAAAGGCCAAAGATTCAGGTGTTCTAGTTCGACAGACCCAAGATTTTGCAACATTTTACAAAATTCTTCATGAAAATTTAAGCATCAGGCATAATGTAGCCCCAACTCATACCTTGGATGAGCTCTTAGATATCAAGAAACGGATGCCTAATAAAATTAATCTGTTTGGTGCATATTTAGATGATAAAATGCTTGCTGGAGTAATCAATTTCATTATTAATAAAAATGTTATATTAGCTTTTTATATCAGCCACCTAGAGGATTACCAGCAACTAAGACCTGTGAATCTTTTATTTTATACTATTTTTGATTGGGCTATAAATGAAGGCATTAAAGTATATGACTTCGGGACCTTTACCGTAAATGAGATCCCTAATTTCGGTCTTGGAAGATTTAAAGAAAATTTTGGTGCAAGTGGAATATATCGAGATACGATTGAATTAAATTTCTCTTAAGTTCAAAATGTCAATAAAAGCACTAGGAAAAAATTCATTAATATACGGGCTAGGGCATATATTAGCTCGTTTGGTAACATTTTTTCTTCTTCCACTGTACACACATGTTTTTACCCCTAAGGAATATGGGGTTATATCATTAGCATATGCATTTATGGGATTTGCAATGATTTTCTATAGATATGGTATGGACACAGCATTGATGAAATTCTCTGTGCAAAACCAGGGAAAAGAAAGAACGGCTTATATTTCAACAATTTATTGTTTTCAAGTTATTACTAGCATATTGTTTTCTCTTATTTTCTTTTTATCAAGGAACATTATCGCAAACACTGTACTAGGAGATGACAAACCTGAATGGATTACGATCCTATCATTAATAATGTTTTTAGATATACTCTGGAATTTGCCTGTATTGTTGCTACGAGCTGAAGAAAAACCAATTCCTTTCATAATTTTTAATTTAGTTAATGTCCTTGCAACAATGGGATTTAATATAATTTTTGTAGTTTACCTGAAATATGGTGTTTGGGGAGTTCTTTTATCAAATCTTTTCGCATCGAGTCTTGTATTTATTTTAACGTTGCCTATAATAATTAAACGTATCAGTTTTAAATCTATTCATTCATTGACCTTTAATGCTGTTCTAAAATTTGCTATCCCATTTCTACCTGCAGGTATATTCACAATGATTATGGAATTAGCAAATAGATATTTATTAAGTTGGATGAAAGGAACTTCAGAGGTTGGCCTTTATTCTGCTGGCCACAAATTAGGTGTCTTTGGTCTTATAGTGGTAATGGGTTTCAATATGGGATGGACGCCATATTTTCTGAAACGGGGAAAGCAGAGTGGGGCTAAAAAAGAGTTTTCACAAGCGGCAACGCTTTTTTTAGGATTACTAGGTTTTGTTACAGTGTGTGTAAGTTTATGGGTTCCTGAGATAATGCGCCTTCCCTTAGGCTCGAGGACTTTAATTGGAAATCAATTTTGGTCATCGGAAAAGATTGTATCTTGTATATTATTGGCATATTTCTTTTTTGGCACCTATGTTATACAGCTACCAGGCATATACATGAAAGAAAAAACCAATTGGATACCAATGTTCAGGGCCATTGGAGCAGCTGTAAATATCATCTTAAATATTCTATTGATACCAAAGTTTGGTGTTGTTGGTTCTGCATGGGGAACGGTTTTAGCATTTATGTTTATGAGTTTATCAATATACATTAAAAACAGAAATAATTATTCAGTTCCCTATAATTGGGCAGCTTGGATCTATCCCTTGGTATTTATGAGCCTTGTTTTTGTAACAGGTAGTAATTTTTGGATAAGGCTTTCAATAACCATTTTTTACCCTGTTTTTTGGTTCTTATTTGTAGTAAATGAAGAAGAAAAAAAAGTAATTAAAAGTTTAGTATGACTATTATTGTTGCTTCGTGTAATCATTTTCCTGATGATGAGCGTATATACCATAGACAAATAAAAACATTACTGGATTTCGGCGCGTCTATTAATTATTTTACTAGGTCAAGCAGAAAAATAAATCTTAATGAAAATAGGTTAAGACATTTTAATTTTTCAAACAACTTATCAGTTAAAAAGTATACAACTAAAATTTTAAAAATAATTGAGGAGGAGAAAGCATCACAGTTCCTACATATTCATGAACCTGAGCTTTTGCCATTGGCAAAACAAATAAAGCATCGCTTAAAAATAAAGGTAATCTATGATGTTCATGAAGACTTGGATGCCATGTACCGGACTTTTTCCCAACGTACAAAACTTATAAAAGAAACATTAATTTTTCTCAAACATATTAAAGAAAGACGATACCTATCTTTTGTTGACAATGTTATTTTAGCAAATAGGCCATTAAGAAGGACTTTATATGACTATAAAGGTTTTAAACCTGTAATATTGGAAAATTTTCCACAAAAAAAATTTGTTATAAAAATTCCTAGAAATTCCAAAAATAATAATTCTATAATTTATCACGGCCATCTTGGCCCCGAGAGAGGAATTCATGATTTAGTAATGGCAATGCCACAAGTATTAGCCAAAAACCCAAATTCTAAATTGACTTTGATCGGTACCTTTCGAACGAAGGAGTTCGAGGAGAAAATTATAAAATTAATATCTGTAAATGGATTAAGAAAAAAAATTCGAATCAGACCTCAAATACCTCACGCAGAAATTTGGCACGAATTATATCATAGTGCTTTAGGCGTAATTCCATTTCAAAACAATATAATGTGGCAAAATAATACCCCAACAAAGCTGTTTGAAATGATGGCCGCAGGTTGTCGAATCGTAACATCCGATCTTCCTCCAATTCGCAACTTTTTGTCTAATACCGTTCATTGGACAATACCAAATGATATATCATCTTTAGCATCAGGTATTATAGAAGCGCAATCTTCTTTAAAACAAATGGATTGGATTGAAGCAAACATAGACCTAATTAAAAAAAAATATAATTGGGAATTAAAATCAGCTGATTTTTTGAACGTATATAATCTTTAATGAAAATACTTTATATTTCTCCTGAAAACACTGTTGGGACATTATCATTGTGGAAAAAAGAGCATGAAAAAAATGGACATGAATGCAAAACAATTACTTTTTTTAGGTCTCCTAAAGATTACGGAGAAGATATATGTTTAGATTTACCATTTAATTTCACAAAACCCTGGATGAGTTATTTAAGAAATAATTTTTATAAACTATATCGAGGAAAGAAAGGCTATCAAACAGAAAAAGAGGGTTACCCTCCAACTTGGAGTCCAGAGGGGTTTTTTGATAGAATATTCTTTGATTTTAAGGACTGGTTATGGAAATCAAAAGTTAATCAGGCAATAAAAAATTTTAACTTATTTGAATTTGATGTTATTCATTTTGAGAGTGGAATGGATTTCTTTAAGAATGAATTATTCGTTGAAAAGTTAGGTAGGTTGAATAAAAAAATTATTTGTCACTATCATGGAGAAGATTTAAGAGCTAGGGGAGTAATGCCCATTATTGATTCATTATCAAGTTTAAATTTAACGAATGAGCTTGATTTATTATTAAAACATCCAAACATACGTTACCTTTTTTTACCTATAGAAACTAAAAATTTCGAGTTATCAACCAATAAAATTTTTGAAAAAGTTAGAGTCGCTCATGCCCCAACAAATAGAAGATATAAAGGGTCTGATATTATTATTAAAACTTGTAATGAATTACAACAGGATGGGAAAATAATTTTTGACTTAATCGAAAATCTGCCTCATCAAGAAGCCTTAGAAAGAAAAAAACGGGCAAATATTTTTATTGATCAAGTAGGCAACCAGGGCGGATGGGGATATGGAATGAATTCAGTAGAATCTTTATCTATGGGAATTTGTACATTAACGCAAATGAATAAAGAATATGAAGAATTCATTCCTGACCATCCATTTGTTTCAATAGATCAAAACACGATTTCGTCGATTTTAAAAGATTTAATTGAAGATAAGAATAAAATTTTTGCAAAGGGGGATCAATCTAGGAAGTGGGTGGAGAAGTATCATGATATTAAAGAAGTTTCTAAATGTTTATATAAATACTATGAATCTATTGGTTTAGCTTTATGAAGCAAGAAGTATTCCGGCCCTTATATCTTAATTTATCAAGGGTAGTTGCATTTTTAATTTCTCCATATTATTATTTTTTTAACTTCTTTAAAGAGGTTAAGCCATTACATTCAATTGAGATAAGAACAATTCTTGTAGCTGAATATCACCGGATAGGAGATGTTTTAATGATTTTACCAGCTTTAAGAGCCTTAAAAAATAAATTTAACAATGCCAAAATAATTTTAATATGTTCTCCTGAAGCTTCTAACTTATGTACACGATTAGGAATTGTTGACGAGGTAATTCCGTTTCAACCTGCTTGGGCTAATTGGTCTTTTTCTCCAATTAAATGGTATAATTCTTTTACTTTCGCGCGATCCTTAGGAAAAAGAAATATTGATTTAGCTGTTGACTTTAAGGGAGATATTAGAAACAGTTGTTTTTTATGGAACACGAATAGTAAATATAGTATAGGATATATTTCTGGTGGAGGGGAATATTTTTTTTCGAGGCCATTTCCATTTCCGTTTACATTACATCAAACAAAAAGAGCACTAAATTTAGTTTCAAAGATAGGTGCTAATGGTTCTTTAAATAGAAAGAGTATAATTAAAAATAATCCGGAAGGTTATATTGTTTTCCACTCGGGTGCAATTGATAAAAGAAGGCAGTGGCCGATAAAAAATTGGATTAAATTAATTTCTTCATTTCCTATTGGTGCTAAACTAGCTGTTGTTGAAACAGATGATTCTAAAAATTTAGCGGAAGAAGTAAAGAAAAATAATTTACCGGTATATGTATACCAAGACAATATAGTGGGATTTATGAATTGGCTCAAGAATCAAAGGATTTTAATTGCGCCAGATTCGATGGCCGGACATTTAGGTGCCTATCTTAATATTCCTGTAATTTCATTATTCGGTGCTCAAAACCCAGAATTAACAAAGCCCTTGGGTGATAGAGTTTTAGTTTTAAAACCTAATAAAAAATGCGACCATATCAGAGATCATTGGAGACTTTGTTCTCTTTGTATGAATGAGATTAGACCCGAGACAGTTTTAAAATCAATATTTAAATTAATTAAATATTGAAATTAATCCATTAAAATAAAAATATTGTGGATTGCTTGATTTTTTGTAAATTCTATTCATTGAAAGGGATTGACTCTGAATTCAACCACAGACAAAAAACAATCTACAAATACAAGTCGGGGGTATGTGCCCCCGTTTTCATTAGGAACCAAACCAAGGAGGTATTGGCATGGCTGATATCAATGCAACCGTTGCAAATGCGGCATCTGGCATTGTTGGCGTTATAAAAGCACTGATAGTGTTATTTGTTTTCGTTAACATTATCTATTCGACAGGATTTGACCCCATTGGCGGAATTGTTGAACTGGTAAATACATTTTTAGATGGTGGATTTGCCGGTCTTTTAGCTCTGTTGGTGTTTCTCTCGTTTCTTGGGTAATTAACACAGGCCATAAATAGAGTTCTGTTAACACCGAACTCATTTGCCTCATCCAACAGGAGTAAACTATGCTAAACGGTATAAAAAGCCTCAACGAGTGGCTTGGGACAGCAATAGAATTGCTAAAATCCCTTGTTGTTGTTGGAATTATCGTTGGAATACTGTTTGATGACTTTTTTGGAGTCATAGGTGGACTTGGGCGTATAATGGCTCAATTTGGTGACGCAGGTTTCGCGGGGATTCTAGCACTGATGATACTCGTGATGTGGTACGAGAAGAAATAGCGCGAATTTAAATCCACTCCAACGCCTCAGTTTATTCTGAGGCGTTGATGATCTTAATCGCAATAAATATCTAAAAATTTTCACTTATTTGATCTTATTTTTTTTCTTGATTTATCATAGGTCTTTATCTTTTGAAAAGATCTGTTTATAATTCAGTTATCGTTTTTGATAGGATTTTCATAAGATAAATACCACCTATGCTAACAAGGATATTTTTTCTTTATATATTAATTAACAGCCTTTTGATTGCTGAAATCCAAGTGTTTAATAGAAGTGCTGGCAGTGAGTCAGAAATTCGTACCATAAGAGATAAGAAGATTTTATATATGTCAACTAAGGATCTTGCTAGATCTTTGTCATCAAAGCTTTTTGAAAACCAAGAAAGGAAAAAATTAGTTCTTTATGTAAAAGGTAAGCGTATAAAAATCTCTGGTTATACAAGTTTTATTATGATAGATGATATTCCTTATCAGCTCCCAGATATAATCCAGGTAAAGCCAGGAGATCTCTATATACCTGTGGAGGAATTTATCCGCATCATAAAATTAACGGTACTCCCTGGAATAAATTATGATAATAGAAGAGAGTTTTTAGATATAGATGTCGTTCGTTTCAATATTACTGGTATTAATATAGAATCAAAATCTAATGGAACAATTATAAAACTAAATACTAGAAAACCCTTTTCTGAGAGAAATATAAGCTCTTTCATTAACAAGCATGGGTGGTATTATATCACAGTTGCTGGAGCAATGGTTGATACCATTGCTCTCAAAAGTGCAGATACCAGGGGAGTTATTAAAAAAGTGGAATCTGACCAAATTGGTGAAACCGCACAAATAGCTTTTAAACTTGGGTCAAAAGTTGTTAGCCATGACTGGTATCAAAGTTTAGACCCTAATGAAATTATCATTACACTGCGTACACCTCTTGGTAAGAATGCAGTTCGGATTGAGGATGTAAAGGATAGGTGGAAACTAGATGCCGTAGTATTAGATGCTGGTCACGGGGGTAAAGATCCCGGAGCTATGAGTAAGTATGGAGTTAAAGAAAAAGATGTGGTTCTTGACATTACCAAACGAGTTGGACGTCTTCTAGAATCAAATACCAACATAAAAGTTGTTTACACAAGAGAGGAAGATGTTTTTATTCCACTAAAAAGAAGGGCAGAAATTGGAAACGAGAATAATGGGAAAGTATTCATAAGCATACATGCTAACGCTAATAATAATAGAAATATCAAAGGGTTTGAGACATATTTACTAAGTCCCGGTAAAAGTGAAGATGCAGTTTCTGTAGCACAAAGAGAAAATTCCGTTATCCAATTAGAAGAATTAAAAAATGATTATGAAAAACTATCAGGTGAAGGACTTATTATGGCGACTATGGCACAAAGTATATTTATGAAAGAAAGTGAAGACTTAGCAGCGATCATGCAGATGGAATTAGACAAACAACTCAAAACTCCAAATAGAGGTGTAAAACAAGCGGGGTTTTATGTTTTAGTAGGAGCTTCGATGCCATCGGTTTTAATTGAGGTTGGCTTTCTATCAAACGCGATGGAGGAGAAATCTTTGAAAAGAGCTAATCATAGGCAAAAAATTGCGCAGGGTATTTATGAAGCCATAAAATCATTTAAAGAGTCAAGGGAAAAACTACTTGCAGAAGAATAATCATGGATAATCGACCCATTGGAGTATTTGATTCTGGGATAGGTGGATTAACTGTCGTAAGTGCTATGACAAAAATTTTTCCTAGTGAAGTTTTTTTGTATCTAGGAGATACTGCAAGGGTACCATATGGGAATAAAAGCCGAGAAAAAATCCAACAATATGCAATTGAAATTGCTAGTTGGCTTGTAAAGAACGAATGCAAGCTAATTATAGTTGCATGCAATACAGCATCTTCTTATGCCCTTAACTTATTAAAAAAACAATTTGAAATTCCAGTATTAGGAGTAATTGACCCAGGGGTAAAAAGAGCAATAAGGTTAACAAAAAATAATGCGATAGGTGTCTTGGGGACTTACGGGACAATTAAATCAGATGCATATGGTATAGCTCTTAAAAAAACAAATAAAGAGATTACTGTAATTAGTCAGGCTTGTCCTTTATTTGTTCCATTGGTTGAAGAGGGGTGGGTAAACGGATCTGTTCCAGAGGAAATAGCTAGGGAATATTTAGCGAGTATACAGAGATCAGAAGTTGATTCTATAATATTAGGTTGCACTCATTATCCCCTCTTGAAGACTACAATAAAAAAAGTGCTAGGTGAGAGAATAAATTTAGTTGATTCTGCTGAGGAAACAGCATTGGAGGTTAAATCAATTTTGAACAAATCCAAACTTTATTCAAGTGCAGGAAAAGAAGGACAAGTTCTCTGCCATGTCACTGACTCTACAAATTTATTTGAGTTTCTGGCTTATAGATTTATAGATGCTCCAATTAGAAAAATATCACAAGTTGACATTTTCTAATTTTAAATCCGTACTGTATTATCTATATAAGTTGCAACGCAATGAAAAAAAGTATAGCTTAGATAATACTTATAAACTTTTAAAACCATTAGGCAACCCCCAAAACCAATTGCGTTGTATCCATATTGCTGGAACTAATGGAAAAGGTTCCGTATCTGCCTCCATTAATAGGATTCTTATGGAAATGGGAATTAAAGTTGGGCTTTATACATCACCTCATTTGTTAAAATTTAATGAAAGAATAAAAGTTGACGGTATTTCAATTACTGATGAAGAGATAGAAGCATTTGTTAAGATTAATAAAACACATTTCTCTAAAGTTGGATGCTCCTTTTTTGAGGCCACAACCGCAATGGCATTAAATTATTTTGTCTCAAAGAATGTTGAAGTTGGGGTAATTGAAACAGGCCTTGGTGGTAGATTAGATTCAACAAATGTAATAAAACCTGACTTAACAGTTATTACACCAATATCATTGGATCATAGACAAGTTTTGGGTAATAGTTTAGTAGAAATAGCGTTAGAGAAATCTGGGATAATGAAACCTAAAATACCTTTAGTTATCTCTGATCAAGAAGAGGAGGTATGTGAAGTTTTTAGTAAAAAAGCGAAATTACTTAAATGTCCTTTTAAAATTATAAAAGATTCTATGGTCGAGAATATTCAAGTTGGATATAGAGGAACAAATTTTTCATATTTCCAGAAACAATATGAAACAAATCTAATTGGGGTTCATCAAGCTCGAAATTCTGTTTTAGCAATAGAGGCAACAAAAATGTTTGAACCTAAAATTATGGAAAACACTATTAAAAATGGGCTAAAAAAAGTTGTTTGGCCAGGAAGACTTGAACTGCTTGAGGACTTTATATTTTTTGATGTTGCGCATAATAAGTCCAGTATTATGAATGTTCTTAATACAATAAAAATATTATTCCCAAGTAAGGATTTAGTAGCACTATTATGCCTTAAAGCAGATAAAGAACCTAGCTTATTTGCAAAGTATTTTAAGCAACACGTGAAAAAACTTTATATAACTACTGATTATTCTAAAACCTTAATGGACCCTATTACTCTTTCAGGTGTAATGCGTAATAATGGTTGTGCAAATGAAGTACTTAAAGATATAAAGGAAGGTATCATTAAATTAAAATTAGATGTTAAAAAAGGTGCAATTGGTATTATTTTAGGGAGTCATTTCATAGCTGAAGAGGTTTACAACGAATTTCAAATATCATTTGATCCAGATCAAATTTAATGTAAGTTCTGACATTCTTAGTCTCCCCTCTAAGAGCTATGCTTTACAATTCCGTTGATATTTGTAAATAGGTAAATACATATGGATCTCAATCAATTACAGTCCTTGGGCATTCGTGAGCTATCAGAACTTGCTAGCAATTTGGCTATAGATGGTGGCGTCGCTGGATTAAATAAACAAGAGTTGACTGTTCGTATCTTGGAAGCTCAAGCTAAAAAAGAGGGCAGTATGATCGCTAAAGGTGTTTTAGAAGTTATGCAAGATGGGTATGGTTTTTTGAGGTCTCCAGACTTTAACTACCTCCCTGGCCCAGATGATATTTATGTAAGCCCTTCCCAAATAAAAAGATTTAGATTAAAAACTGGCCATGAAGTTGGTGGTCAGATTAGACCTCCAAAATCTAAGGAGCGTTTTTATGCTTTATTGAAAGTAGACCAAGTTAATGGACATCCACCCGATAAGATAAAAGAATGTATATTATTTGAAAATTTTACTCCTCTATATCCGGAGACAAAATTCAATTTAGAGTCTGAGGCTAAAGATTTTTCAATGAGAATAATGGATTTGATATCACCTATTGGAATGGGTCAAAGAGGCTTGATTGTAGCTCAGCCAAAAACAGGAAAAACTATTTTATTACAAAAATTAGCAAATGCAATTAGCAAAAATCATCCTGATACAAAGAGAATGGTTTTATTGATTGATGAGCGACCCGAAGAAGTTACAGATATGAAACGGAATGTAGATGCAGATGTAATCAGTTCCACTTTTGATGAACCTCCTGAACGTCATGTTTCTGTTGCAGACATGGTTTTGCAAAAAGCAAAAAGAATGGTTGAATTTGGGCATGATGTGGTAATTTTGCTTGATAGTATTACAAGACTAGGAAGGGCTCACAATGCGGTTATCCCCCATAGTGGAAAAATTTTATCTGGGGGCGTGGATTTTAATGCTCTGAAAAAACCAAAGCAATTTCTTGGAGCAGCGCGAAATACAGAGGAGGGGGGGAGCCTTACTATAATGGCAACAGCATTAGTTGATACTGGTAGTAGAGCTGATGAGGTCATTTTTGAAGAATTTAAAGGAACAGGAAATATGGAATTAGCTCTCGATAGAAAATTAAGTGACAGAAGACTGTTCCCAGCATTTGATATTGTCAAGTCAGGTACAAGAAAAGAAGAACTATTGCTTTCGCGAAAAGAATTAGGCAGGATGTGGATTTTAAGAAAATTATTAAATGAAATGAAGGTTGAAGAAGCAATGGAGTTTATGCTTGACAGGATTAAACGAACCAAAATAAACTCAGAATTTTTAGATATGATGAGTCAGTAATACTCAAGATAAGTTTTTATATATATGGATGATTCTTCATTAAACATAGAGTCAGTTGTAGCCCGAATTATAACAGATAAGCCAGTCAGAAAAACGCCCTATCAAGTGAAAGGCGTGTTTATTCGACAGTATCCAAAAGAACCAATTATCCCAATGTTAAATGGAACCTATCGCGATAAATTTTTATATCCAAGAGTTCAGGTTAAAATACTAAATGAGCAGATTTATATTATTGGTGTTCAAGAAGGAGTAAATCCAGTCCTTGCTCTATTAGACAAGTTTGATTTATTTGATTTTGGCAATATTACTTTTAAAGTTCAAAATACTGATATTGAAAAAGGGGAAAAACAATTTATTTTAACTGATAGACTAATCCGCTACAGGTTTATAACGCCATGGGTAGCCTTGAATCAAATGACAGGAGAAAAATACAGAAATTCACCTAATGAAGAAAAACAGTCTTATTTAAATAGGCTAATAGGGCAGAACATTGTTTTTTTAGCTAAGGAATTAGGTGCCAAGCCATCTAGTAAAGTATACTCAAAAGTTAAATTATCCAGTCTATTTCCAAAACCGGTCGATGAGAATAAATGGGGTGCATTCACGGGAGAATTCAAAACAAATTATTTATTACCAAGTTATATTGGCTTGGGCAATGGAATAACTAGAGGATATGGAACTATATATGGTATGTTTAACCCAGATTCTTTTTCATTTGACGAAGAAAAATTGAAGAAAGAAATGGCAGGAGCCCAAACAGAAACTTTTTCGGAAAGGAATAAAATTGATAGTGTTGAGCCGAATGAGGTTCCAAGGCCAAAGAGGAAAAATAAAAGAAAATGGAAAAATAAAAGCCAAAAGCCAAAAAATAGAATTAATAAAAAACAGAAAAATTCATCAAATAAAAAACCAAAAAGCCCTGGGATATATTTTGGTGATTTCGAAATAGATCGTGAGGGTCCAAAAGGGAAAAACACTAATGAAAAAGATAATGAATCATCAGATGACTCAAGATTTAATACAGAAAAACATCATAAACGCCAGCACAAATTTTGAGTTATTCTTTAGCTAAGCGTATTAGTAAAGTGAAGCCATCGTTCACTTTACAGATGGCAACAAGAGCAGCAGAAATGCGTGATGATGGATTGGATGTTATAAATTTTTCGGTAGGGGAACCAGATTTCAACACTCCCATTCACATCATAAATGCCGGTAAAAAAGCGATGGATGATGGATATACAAAATACACTGCTGGCCAAGGCATGATAGAGTTAAGGAAAGCTATTTGCAATAAGTTGGACCGAGAAAATGGGATAGAATATAACCCATCCGAAATCTTAGTTTCTAATGGTGAAAAACAAAGTCTCTACAATGCATGTCAGGCATTGTTCGATAATGGAGATAAAGTGGTGACTTTTTCACCATATTGGGTGTCGTTTCCAGAGTTTGTCAGACTAGCAGATGCCGAACCTGTAATAGTTAAGACACTTGCAGATGAAAACTTTGAACCAGACTTTGAAGATTTATCAGAAAAAACAACTGACCAAGTTCGAGGTGTAATAATTAATTCACCTTCAAACCCTACTGGTGGAGTATGGCGTCCTGAAGCGATAATCAAAATCCTAGAAATTGCTAAATCTAAAAACTGGATAGTTATATCAGATGAATGTTATGAAAGGTTAGTTTATGATGGAGAATTTTTTAGTGCAGAAAAATTAAACAGAGATAATAAAATAGGAGCCACTATCGTGACATGTATCAGTTTGTCAAAAACTTATGCAATGACAGGCTGGAGGATTGGTTATGCTGCCGGGCCACAAGATATTATAAATGCAATGGGAAAGATACAAGGACAGGCGACATCATGCGCTAATTCGATTGGCCAGATTGCCAGTATTGAGGCATTAACTGGGGATCAAAGTTGTGTTGAAGAAATGCGATTGAAGTTTAAAGAACGAAGAAATTATATTGTTAAGCTTTTAAATAATCTTCCAAATATTAATTGCGCTAAACCAGGAGGTGCATTTTATGTGTTTCCAGATTTTAGTTATTATCTAGGTCACAAAGGAGATGATAAAATATTAAAAGACACATTTGACATTTCTGAGTATATTCTCAAATCTGCACAGGTCGTTACAGTCCCTGGTGATGGATTTGGAGGGGCAGGACATATAAGATTTTCCTATGCTACCAATAAAGATACTATCAAATCAGGAATTGAACGCGTAAGTAATACTCTTAAAAAATTAAATTAGGATTAATGATTATGAAGAAAAATATTCATCCAGATAATTACCGATTAGTAGTTTTCAAAGATACCTCTTGCGATTATGCTTTTTTAACGAGGTCAACAGTTGAAACCAAGGAAACAATAAAATGGGATGATGGTAATGAATATCCCCTATTTAAAATTGAGATATCAGATAAATCGCATCCCTTTTTCACGGGTAGGCAAAATCTAATTGATACTGCTGGAAGGATTGAAAAATTTAATAAGAAATATGGCCGTAAATGAACTAGAGATCTATATTGAAAGATAAGTTAATAGATATTATTGAAAAATATGATCTTTTAGCCAATCAAATGTCATCCCCTGAAATATTCTCTAACCAAGAAAAATTGACGCTAATTGCAAAAGAACATCGATCTTTAGAGGAAATTGTAATTGTAGGGAAAAAGTACATATCGCTATTAGATCAAATTGCTGATGATAGAATAATTCTAGATGGCGAAGATGACGATTTAAAAGAAATTGCTCGGGGTGAACTAGATGATCTTGAGTTAGAACAGAGTCTTTTAGAAGAAAAACTAAAGTTACTTTTACTACCAAAGGATCCAAATGATAACAAAAATTTAATTTTAGAAATCAGGGCTGGAACAGGTGGAGATGAGGCTGCACTGTTTGCAGCAAACTTATATAGAATTTATTTACGTTATGCTGAAAGAAATAGTTGGCCATTAAAAGTTATGAACTCTAATTCAACAGGAATTGGTGGTGTAAAAGAAATAGTTTTATCAATAAAAGGTAACGGCGCATATGGTATGTTAAAATATGAAAGTGGAGTCCATCGTGTACAGCGAGTTCCAAAAACCGAAACTAGCGGGAGGGTTCATACATCTGCCGCAACTGTCGCTGTTCTACCGGAGGCTGAAGATGTTGATATAAAAATAAATACATCAGATCTAAAAATTGATACTTATCGAGCCAGCGGAGCAGGTGGGCAACATGTAAACAAAACTGAGTCTGCAATAAGAATTACTCATATCCCAACTGGAATGGTTGTAACCTGCCAAGACGAATCCTCTCAACACAAAAATCGAGCAGCTGCTTTAAAAGTATTGAAAGCAAGATTATTATCAGCTGAGCAAGAAAAGGTAGCCGCTGAGAGAGCACAGGAAAGGAAAAGTTTGGTTTCTACAGGTGATCGCTCTGCGAAAATTAGAACATATAATTTCCCTCAAGGCAGAGTAACTGACCATAGAATTAATTTTACTACATACCGTCTTAGTGAAATACTTGATGGCGATATTACCGAAATTATTGAAAAACTGAAAATTGCAGAGCAGCAAAGATTAATGACTTCTGCAACAGTTTAAAGTATTATTTCTCATGAGCCTTTTTTGATCTTACAAATTTAAAATCAATGAGCGTTGATAAAAAAAATTGGCTCTTAATTGATGTAATTAATTGGGCTGAGGAATATTTTGCTTCAAAAGGTTTCGAAAGCCCTCGCAGAGAAATTGAATATATCTTGCAACACCTACTATCGTGCAATCGAATTGATATTTATCTTAGATTTGACGAACTCTTAACAAAAAAGCAACTTAAATCTCTTCGCAAAATGATAAAACGTAGGCTAAAGCATGAACCATTACAATACATAACAAACAATTGTAATTTCTATGGAAGAGAATTTATGGTTGATAAAAGTGTTTTTATTCCTCGACCTGAAACTGAAAAGCTTATAGATATTGCTCTAGAAAAAATTAAACTTATTTCATCTCCTTCAATTTTGGATGTTGGGACAGGATCTGGTTGCATTGCTATTACGTTAGCCCTTGAAAAAAAAAAATCAAATATTGAGGCAATTGATTTTTCAAAAAATGCTTTAAATGTAGCAAAATATAACGCAAATGCTTTTGATGTGACAAACATCCACTTTTCAGAAACCGACTTTTTTAAAATAAATAAATATAAACCTTTAGATTTAATAATATCTAATCCACCATATATTCCAAAATACGAATTATCAACGCTGATGCCAGAGGTTAGAGATTTTGAACCCCAATTAGCACTAACAGATAATTCAAATGGACTTTCCTTTTATGAAAAATTTGCAGTGCTTGGGAAGTCAATAGTCAAACCATCAGGCTGTATGATTCTCGAAGTTGGAAATGGGAATCACCCAAAAAAGGTAGAACGGATTTTTAAAGATCATGGGTGCTACAACTCGAATTTGTTGAAGGATTTTAACGGAGGAGATCGTGTATTGGTAATTGAATATTCTGCATGAATTTTGTCCTTCCATATTTTAAGTTGCTAAGGCCTTTAAATTTATTTCTTGCATCCCTGTCAGTTTTTTTAGGGTCTGCAATTCTTGGGGCACATAACGAACTAGAAACTTTATTTCCGTTAATTTGCGTAGTTTTATTTTATACTGGAGCTGCAAATTCATTAAATGATTTCATTGATTACAAAATTGATTTGATAAATTGTCCTCAACGTCCTATACCTTCTGGTCGTGTGAGGAAAAACGCAGCTCTTATTTTCTCAATTATTTTATTTATAATTGGGAGCATTGCCTGTATCCCTCTTAATGGGAATGCTAAATTTATAGGCCTAGGAATAGCAATGCCACTCATGATTTTGTATAACGTATTATTAAAAGGGATGCCCTTAATTGGGAATATAGTTGTTGCATTAATTATAAGTCTAACTTTCCTTTTCTGTGGTGCCGCATTCGATAAAATGGGAGATATGATTGTGCCAACCTGCCTTTCTTTTGGACTTACTCTTGTCCGTGAAATTGTAAAAGATTTAGCCGACATTGATGGTGATAAGGAATTAGGTTTAAAGACCTTGCCCATAGTAATCGGGGAAACAACAACAATAAGAATATTAATTTTTTTTATTATTTGCACGGGCATTGGTATTTTTATGCCATACATTAGTGGATTCTATAATTTGTTTTACGGAATAATAATCTTTTTTGGTGTAGAAATTCCTTTAGCAGTAATAGCAGTAAATCTTATTGTTAAACCAGGTATTCAATCAGCAAAAAATGGATCTAAACTTCTTAAATTCAGCACTATGGTTGGAATATTTGCAATTTATTTTGGAACCTTAAATTGAACTCAGAATTTGTTCATCTTCATAATCATTCTGATTATAGCCTTTTAGATGGCGCACAGCGCGTGGACCAATTGGTGAATACAATTGGTGACTTAAAAATGGATTCTGTTGCGCTTACAGAGCATGGAAATTTGTTCAGTGTCATCCCTTTTTATAATGAAGCAAACAAAACGGGTATTAAACCAATTATCGGTTGTGAAATATATGTAGCTATTGGGAGCAGGTTCGAAAAAAAAACAAGAGCTGAAACGGGTTGGGGCAATAATCACCTTGTTCTTCTCGCCCAAAATTATGAGGGTTATAAAAATTTAATGAAGCTTGTAACTTTTGGTTATTTAGAGGGTTTTTATTATCGCCCAAGAGTAGATATGGATTTATTAAAAAAATATAGTGATGGAATCATTTGTTTATCTGGTTGTTTGAAGGGAATTATTCCTGAAAAAATGTTGAAAAATAATTTTCAAGGAGCCAAGGAATCAGCCTTAAAATTTGCAGAGATTTTTCCAGATAGGTTTTATCTTGAGATCCAAGATCATGGGATTGCTGAAGAAAAAGCAAACTTAATTAATATGAAAAAATTAAGCTCAGAGTTAAATCTTCCGTTAGTTTGTACAAATGATGCTCATTACTCAGAAAATAACCATGCAGAAGCTCATGATATCCATATCTGTTTAGGAACAGGAAAAACTCGTGATGATGTAAATCGATTAAAGTATGCTACTCCTGAATTTTATTTTAAATCCCAAGATGAAATGTTTAAGCTTTTCAAGGATTTTCCTGGCGCAATTGAAAACACACGAAAAATTGCAGATTCTATTGAAATAGAATTGCCAATGGGTAATTATCACCTCCCAAACTTTCAAATGCCAAGTGATACTGCTACTAAACATCCAGATGAATACCTAAAGGCTCTTGCTTCAAAAGGTGCTGAAGATATATATGGTGAGATTACTCCGCGGATAGAAAAGCGCATTAATCATGAACTCGCTGTAATTAAGAATATGGGCTTTGCAGGTTATTTTTTAATAACAGCAGATTTTGTGAAATTTGCTAAAGATAACTCAATCCCTGTTGGGCCAGGGAGAGGGTCTGCTGCAGGAAGTCTCGTTTCTTATGCTCTTGGAATAACCACAATAGATCCCCTGAAACACAATCTATTATTTGAGAGATTTTTAAACCCTGAAAGAATAAGCATGCCTGATATAGATATTGATTTTTGTATTGATAGGCGAGGTGAAGTAATAGATTATATTAAAAATCAATATGGAGAAAATTCAGTAACTCAAATTATTACATTTGGGAAAATGAAAGCAAAACAAGTAGTTCGTGATGTAGGTAGAGTTATGGGGTATTCTTTTGGAGAAGTGGACAGAATTGCAAAAGCAATCCCAAATGAATTAAATATTACAATAGAAAAAGCTATATCAAAAAGTCCTGATTTTAAGGAAATGGCTTTTGGTGAATATAAAGAATTGATTGATCACTCTAAAGTATTGGAGGGAATGAATCGCCATGCTTCAACCCATGCGGCAGGTGTTGTTATAGCCCCTGGTGACTTAACAGATTATGTCCCTTTGTACAAATCTACCTCTGGAGATATTACAAGTCAATATGATATGAAAGGGTTAGAGGATCTAGGACTACTTAAGATGGACTTTTTGGGCCTCCGAAATCTTACAGTAATTGATAGGACTTTAAAACTTATTCAGAATTCTGGTCGCACCATTGACATAAATGATATTAGCATTAAAGACAAAAAAGTTTATGATCTATTTTCTAGAGGAATGACAATTGGTGTTTTCCAATTCGAGTCTTCAGGGATGAGGGAATTTTTAAAAAAATTAAAGCCTACTGCTATCGAAGATTTAATTGCAATGAATGCCCTATATAGGCCTGGGCCAATGGAAAACATTGATAATTTCATTTCTAGGAAGCATGGTAAGAAAAAAATAATTTATCCTCACCAACTACTAGAACCTATTTTAAATGAGACATATGGAATTATCGTTTATCAAGAGCAGGTAATGCAAATTGCACATGATATTGCTGGCTTTTCGCTATCGGAAGCGGATATTATGCGGCGTGCGATGGGTAAAAAGAAAAAATCCTTAATGGAAGATCTTTCAGCTAAATTTGTTACAGGTGCGGGAAAAAATGGGATAAAAAATAAAAAAGCTAAAGAAATATTTTCACTTATTGAAAAATTTGCTAAATATGGATTCAATAAAAGCCACTCCACTGCTTACGCTTATTTAGCATACCAAACAGCATGGTTAAAGACATACTTCCCTGCAGAATTTATGAGTGCAAACTTAACTAGTGAGATGAACTCAATCGATAGAGTGGTTATTCTAATTAATGAATGCAAAAAACTTTCAATTGAAGTGAGACCCCCTGATATAAATATTTCTTTTCAAGATTTTCGTCCTGCAAACAATCAAAAGATATCATACGGTTTAAATGCAATAAAAAATGTGGGAGCTAAAGCGTTAGAAGCAATAATTGAAGAAAGGGAAAAACATGGTTTCTATGAAAATATTTTTCATTTATGTGAGAGAGTTGATCAGCAAAAAGTAAATAAAAGAGTACTTGAAAGTTTAATTATGTCAGGTGCGATGGATAAACTTGAAGGAAATAGAGCTCAAAAATATGAATGCGTTGATGAAGCAATTAAATATGGCCACCAATTAAATGTAAATATTAATCGCGATCAAGTAGATTTATTTAGTTTATCAGGATCTAAAAGTGAGTTAATTAAATCACCCCGATTACCTGGAATAAGTGAATGGGATGAGCAAGAATCACTTAGAAACGAAAAAGAGGTTTTAGGTTTATACGTTTCTGGGCATCCTCTTTTAGAGCACTCTGAAGATTTAGAGGAATTTACATCAATCGATTTAGGTGAAAACCAAAAGATATCAAAAGATAGATCAGTAATAATTGGTGGCATGATAACTAAAATTATCAGGCGTCTTGATAAAAGAAATCGTGAAATGGCATTCTTCGATATGGATTGTATTGGTGGTCGGGCTGAGGTTATAACCTTTAGTCAGGAATTTCAAAACTATGAAAATCTAATAGAAGAGGGAAATGTCATTTTTGTAAAAGGGAAACCATCAAATGATACAGAGTTTTCAGATTTAAAAATAATCGCAAATTCTATAATACATGTATCAAAAATAAGAGAACAAAAATCGATAATTAATGTTCGAATCATATCAAAAGTCATACTTCCAAATGACATTGATAAATTGATGGAGACTGCAAAAAAATATCCCGGGAATTGCAGTCTAATTTTTCATTTGCCTAAAGAGGGGCACATAAAGACAACAAGGGTCTTAGCCCATAATATTAAGGTTTCAATTAAAAAAGAGTTTATCCACTCATTGCGCGGTAAATATGGGAAAGATAATATCTGGATAGAATGATTGTTGTTATCCAAATATGTTCAAGAGCAAGAGTCACTATTTGTAATAAAGATGTTGCTAAAATTAAAAATGGGATTTTGATTTTTCTTGGGATTGAAAAAAATGATAACGAGATGGATGTCAGTAAAATTGTAAATAAGATTTACGGGTTGCGTATATTCAATGATAGAAAAGGGAAAATGAATCTATCAATAAAAGATGTAAAAGCATCAGCAATTGTAGTTAGTCAGTTTACACTATGCGCTAGCAATAAAAAAGGCATGCGACCAAGTTTTTCAAACGCAGAAAAACCAGACAAGTCATATATATTATATAAGCATTTTATTGAGTGCTTAAAGTTAAAAGGTATTACAACTGAATCAGGAAAATTTGGTGAGACGATGGATGTTGAATTAACAAATCAAGGCCCCGCAACTTTTATTTTAAATAGTGGTGAAATATAAAAATTACTTTTTTAGTATTGATTATGATGTAATCATTAGGGTATTTAATTTAGATTAATTTTCGAACCAACTATAAAATGGAATTAACTAATCAAATACAATTAGAACTATATTTTGCAGATCATTTTGATACAATACTTTACTCTGTTTTAGCTGACATATATCTCAATCAGGACGATTTAAAAAGAGCTCGAAGGGTTTGTGAAATAGGTTTAAGACATCATGAAAACGATCCTGCTGGTTTATTTGTACTAGCTCAAGTAGAAAAATTTGAAGGTAACTTAAAAGAAACAGAATTACTACTCGAAAAAGTCTTATTGTATAATGAAGACCATTTAGCAGCAGCAGAAATGTTATGTGAAATTCAAACTGTTTTAGGAAGAGCACAATCAAAATTATTAAGAAGTTGGCAGCATGTATCAAAATTGGATCCAAATAATCAAATTGCAGAAGACTTTATAAAAAAAGTTAAAGGCGGGAAACTAAAAAAATCACTTGAGCCATTAAAAACTAATTATGATAAAAAACCCCAGGTTTCCAATAATAAAAACAAAAACTCACACAAAACAATTATTGAAAAATCAACAAACCCATTAAATGTAAGTACTAGATTAGCAACTTTTACGCTAGTAGCTGTTTTAAAGAACCAAGGCCTTTTCGAGCAGGCTCTAGATGTATTAGAAATTTTAGAAGAAAAAGGGGATAACAAGAAAAAGGTACAACAAGAAAGAAGATTGATACAAACCTTAATAAAAAACTCAAGGGAGGTTTAAACAAAAATGGATGATGCAATTTATTTAAAACGTCAAGATAGACTTAGGGAAATTTTAAACTTGAAAGGTCTAGATGGAATTTTAATTTCTAATTTAACAAATATCAGGTATATATCTGGTTTTACAGGCTCTGCAGCTTCTTGCTTGATTACTCCATTGGGACAATATTTTATAACTGATGGTCGATACATTGAGCAGTCTAAGGCTCAAGTTAAGGGTTTTGAAATATTTATAGATATGAACTCTCATTTAAAACAAATAAAGGAAAATGATCTTATTTATAAAAACTTAAAACTGGCTTTTGAAAGTGATCATGTTAGTTATACCTTTTTCAATAACATAATGGAAACATTTCCAAATACAGAATGGGAAATATCATCAATGATTCTTGAAGATTTAGCAGCAGTGAAAGACAAATATGAGTTAGACTGTTTTCGTACTGCCGTTGAGGTAACAGATAAAGTATACGAAGAAATATTACCTATGCTTCGTCCTGGTGTAACTGAAAAACAAGTAGCAAATACGATGGTTTCAAAGTACAGAGAATATTCAGAGGGAGAAGCATATTCTCCAATTGTTGCTGCTGGACCAAATGGGGCACTTCCTCATGCGATTCCAACTGATAGAGAGTTCGAGAAAGGAGATTTTGTCGTTATTGATGCAGCTGCAAAATATAAGGGATATCATGCCGATATGACTAGAACGCCAGTAATTGGAGAATCTACAGGGAAACATGAAGAAATTTATTCGATTGTTAAAGAAGCGCAAAAAAGAGGATGTGAAGTTGCAAAATCTGGTGTTAAGTGTAGTACTGTAGATTCTGCGACACGCGATTATATAACATCAATGGGATATGGGGAATTTTACACACATGGGACAGGGCATGGCTTAGGACTTGAAATACACACATCGCCTCGCTTTAGCCCACAGAGTGAACAGGTTTTAGAAGAAAATAATGTAATGACAATTGAGCCTGGAATTTATATAGCGAATTGGGGTGGTGTTCGTATTGAGGATGATGTTATAATAGGAAATGAGAAATGTGAAATTCTTAATAAGACAACTAAAAACTTGGTTGTTTTAAATTAAAAATATTTTTTTGAAATATTATGAATGTCTATTCAGACCCAATCCTTTATGATGCTATACATAAAAAATATAATTGGGACTTAAATCTTTTAACATCAATAAAAAAAAAAATTAGATCTCCCGTTCTCGAATTAGCTTCAGGTACAGGTCGACTAACTAATTTTTTTTTAAATAATGGTTTTGATTACACAGGTATGGATAACAATTTAGTTTTCCTTGAGGAAGCAAGGAGAAAGTATAAACACCAGGTAGATTTTGTTAGTGGAGACGTCAGGAATTTCAATATAAAAAAAAAATTTAATTTTATTTTTATGAGCTATAATTCATTTCAACATATTTTAACGAATGATGATGCAAAGTCATGTCTAAAATGCGTAAATAGTCATTTAACTGAAAGTGGATTATTCCTTATCTCCATGTCTATCCCCAGAGCTTCTTTATTATACAGGGGGAAAAACAAACTCGTTGTAGCCACAGAGATTTTCGAATATCAAAATTATAAATGTCAACTTATGGAAGAAAATAATTACGACGAAGAAAAACAGATCAATCATATAAAATGGTATCTTAAACGAAATAATAAAATTGAAAGAGAAAGCTATAATTTTGATTTTAGACTTTTCTTTCCTCATCAAATAGACATTTTTTTTTCTGAATGTAATCTGGTAATAAAGAAAAAGAGCAGTGATATCTATGGTACACCCATTAGTGAAAAAAGTCTTGTTCAGATCTATGAATGCGGAAAATAAAAATTCCACATCAATGAATTATGCCATTGACTATCTTAAGGATGTGGATTCTGGTCTTACTGAGTTGCTTAATTCTTTTGACATTGAAGAGCTTAAACCTGAGAAAAATTATTTTAAATCTTTATCAAGATCTGTTATTTACCAACAATTAAGTACGAAAGCAGCAAAAAAAATCACTGAGAGATTTGTTAATATATTTAAAGATAAATCATATCCTTTTCCATATGACGTTATTAAAGCAGATAAAACTATCTTAAAATCAGCTGGGTTATCAAAATCAAAAGTTGAATACATAAAAAATATTGCTGAGAAATTCATCCATGATCCTGATTTATACAATAACTTAGGTGATATGGACGATGAGGCTGTAATTGATAATCTAGTGAAAATTAAGGGCGTTGGAATTTGGACAGCAGAGATGTTTTTAATTTTTTCTTTGAATAGGATGGATATATTCCCTATCAGCGATTTAGGTGTACAAAAAGGCTTCAAACAATATTATAAATTAGAAAAATTACCAGAACTAAAAGAAGTCCTTAAAAAGTCAATGGTTTGGTCACCCTATAGAACAGTGGTAAGTCTTTATCTGTGGAGGTTAATTGAAGGTCCATTTGATTGGTAATACATAATTTTACGAAAATCAAGCATGTAGCGATTTTTTACATATCTTTTCTTCTATACAATATTTCTTTTTGCGGTGCTCAAGAAAAACTAAACGGTTTTGTTTTTGATACCGAAACTAAGAAACCATTGATTGGCGCAAATATAGTTGTAAAGGATAATAAAATTGGTACTATTACAGCTGTAGATGGATCTTTTTCTTTAAAATGGAGTGGCCCTTTTCCCGTATCAATTAAAAGCACATATATTGGATATTCTGAAGAAGAGGTCAAGGTTCTTGACCCATCTAAAACTATATTTTTTTATTTAAAAAGAACCGTCATTCAAGTTGAAACAATAAATATAACCAAAGAGAGACAAGTATCAGACAATGGCATATCTAGCAATACAGAGACTATAACAACAAAAGAAAGTGAACTACGCGGCATACGTGATGCAACTGAAATATTACAGGAGATGGCATCAGTCAATATTTCAACTACGGCTTGGGGTAAACAAAGCATAAATATTCGTGGAAGTAATGCTAATGCAGTTTCAGTTTTTTTGGATGGAGCGAAATTGAATCGCTCAATTGATGGTATTGCTGACCTATCATTTATAGACATGTCCTCAATCAAGAACGTTGAAATTATAAGAGGAGGTAATAGTATTTTATTTGGGCCAGGTAATTTTGGAGGTGTTGTTATTTTGAATTCAAAGGATACCAAAGAGAATATAATTAAAATTCATCATACATTAGGAATTGCCGATAAAAGTGATCAAGATATAGGAGGGAATATTAATTTAATGGTTGGCCCAATTTTTTTTGGATCAAATTATTCTTATAAAATAAGAATGTATGATGGGCGAACTAAGCACATATCACATTATAATAATAATGCAATTAATTTTGATCATCCTACCATAGGTCTGGAATACAGAAGAATGGTTATACTCAATGATATTACATATCCCTCTGGGTTTACTCTTAATGCTGATAATATGATTATTAATCGAGCGAATATCAATTTCAAGTTACCCTTAGTTGGAAGATTTAACTTGAGTGGAAGTATAAAAGAATGGGCTTGGGAAGACGATTTTTTTTCAAATTTGCAAAGAACAATAAATGACCAGACAAAGTTACTAAAATTAGGTAAAGAGATAGCTTTCAAGGGTCTTAGCGGGAGGGTTCAAGTAGAGCAAGAATCAAATAACCATATATCATATCAAAATATATCTGATTCTTATTCAGAGGAAATATGGATAGATAGTGCAAATTTATCTCGAAAGGATTTTGGCTTTTCAGGTGTGGTAAAATATTCTGCTAAAACGATGAACCAAGAAATACAAAACATTCGTTGGGAGGCTGGTCTGAGGAAAAGTACCAGTTTATATAGTCATAACCAAACCATTGATAACTATAGTCGAGATAAATTTCTAGAAAACACATATTTAAGTAGTTCAAATAAAAACACATTGCTTTCATTCAGGGTTGGCTCCCATTTGCAAGGAATCTTAATGGATAAGAACTATGAATTATTTTTTAATCAAGGATTTAATTACAGACCCCCAACTCTAAATGACCAATTATTATGGAACACGTACAACTTAATAATTAATAAAAATGATAACAAATTTTCAAATCTAAATCAAGAATATGTATCTACAACCGAACTGAGCCTAAAAGTTTTTCAAAAATATGATCAAAGCTTTGTAAAATCTATAGAATTAGGCGCAGCAGTTTTTAGAAATAATTTTATTGATAAAATTTACTATCAACAATTTGAAAATAATCTTTTATATCCATTGAATAAAAACCAGTCTTGGATAAATGGGATGGAGTTATTGCTTAAGACTAAAATCTTAAATAACCTTTTGAAAATAAATTCGAGTATAACGCTACTCTCTTTAAGTGAAGAAATAATTTTTCCTAATAGACCTCAATTAGAGGGGAGTACAAATGTTATTTTTAATTGGAATTCATTTTCTGGTAGTATTATCTATCTTTATGAAGGTAGACAAAATTATTTAATTAACGGTATTCGATTGGATGAAATAAGAGAAACAAAGAATACAAACTTAAGTGTTTCTTATAATCGTAGGTTTTCAAAATTTCATTTTAATTGCACTTATATTATCAGAAATTTATTTTCAGATGATATAACAATCATGAATAAGCCTGATTTTCAAAGAAATGATTTCGATTATTATGACTCACATCGAAAATTGTTTTCAATAAAACTTTCGTATAATAATCAAAAACTATGAAAAGATTTATTAAATATGTGCATATTATAATATTTTCATTTTCGTGTGATGTCCCAACAAAAAGCACTAATAATATTGAAAATATTTTTGACTTATCTATCCAACATGATATCGTAAGAATTACCAGTAAAGGAATAATAAATCTTAAATGGGAACCGATGTCTGTGGAAAATTTCTCACACTTTAGGATTGAGCGTAGACTCTCAAACGATTCAGTATGGAAATTTATTAAAGACAGTGCTAATCCTATGTTAACAGAGTTTGAAGATGAGATAGAAGATGATGAAGATTTACGTTACAGGGTAGGGATAATGGATTCAGATATGAATGTGCTTTGGAGTGAAAAAAGTGTAACGATTCCTAAAACAAAATTCATTTATGTCCCAGATGAAATACTCACTCCTTCTAAAGCATTTTCTTCACAATTAATTGATGATAGAGATACTATAATTATTAAGTCAGGATTATACGAAAATGAACTTTCAATGATAGGGAAAACTGTTTATATAAGATCGTTTTCTGAATACAATCCACCAGTCTTTTCATCAAGAATTATTATTAATGAGGGCACACTCGATGGATTTATAATTAAGGATGTTGAATCTAATTATTTTAATGGTGGGGGTATATATGTGTCAGGAGATGGAATAGTAAAAAATTGTATAATTAAAAATAATACCTCAGGTAAAAATGGGGGTGGTGTTTTTATTAGAGAGAATGGTTCATTATACAATTCTATTTTATTTAATAATCAATCATCCATTGGAGGCTCAAATATTTTTATCCAGAAATCAAATGGTAAAATAATAAACAATACTTTTGTTCTTTTTGGGGAGATGTTTTTAGGAAAAAATGTTTCGGTGTCAGAATTAAAAGATGGTTTTTTATTTTTAAATAATATTATTGCAGGAGGAAAACATTTTGCATCGGATTCTATATCAAAAATTGTTGCTGAGGTAAATTATTCGATGTTGGAAGAATCAACAATATGGGGTGAGAATAATATTTCAGGTAATCCTCTGTTTATGAATGTAACGTCTGAGAATTTTCAGTTACTGCTAGAATCACCTTGCATTAACTCGGGGCACCCAGATCAAAAATATTTTAATCAAAATGGAACTAGAAACACGATGGGCGCTTATGGAGGGCCCAGTCCTTTAAAATAAAATTTCTAAAATTTTATTTTTCGTAATGAAAAACTAAAATAGATTCCCTCTAGAGGTCCAAAGGAAGGAGGCTGATCCAGCCAAAATGCGGCTTTATTAATAGTTGCGCCATTTTCATCTTTATCATTACTCTGATAAGTCCATTTCGATTGGACGTCACTAAAAATATACTTTATTGAAAATATAATATCCCTAAACTGTCCTAACTGAACAGAAAAATTAAAATCAAACGATGGAGAGCTAAAATTAGAGAACACATTATTTCTTCGGTCATCTCGTCTCATCATGAAATTAATTGGAACAGTTAGGCCAATTGATGGGTTTATTCCCCAAATATAAAACAGGTCAAGATCTAGAGATGAGCCAAGACCAAAATAAGGAGTATTGTTTTTAGAATTATCTTCAATCAAACCTATTTGTCCAGCAAGGCTAACAGATAAAGTTTTAAATGGCATTAGCCAAAATCTTCCACTGAGTTCATACCATGATCGTTTGTTAAAGAAAATATCAAGTTGTGTCACTCGCGGAGACTTAATTAATTCATAAGCTCTGAGACCCGGTAGAATTTTTCTCCATTTGCGAATTATTTTAGCCTCACTTGCATTGGGGCCAACATTAGTAATGCTAACCAGTGCGCGTGTTTTTCCTGGAATTTTAACTAGTCGTTCCTTGTAAAATTTTTCTTTATCAATAGATGCGATTTCAAAAAGAGCACCCTTTTTAACACCTAGATCTTTCCCTGTTAACATTGTTATCTCATTTCCGTTTACTTGCATGATTTCACTTGTTAAGGAATAAAGTCCCCGAAGTTTTCTGCTTATTTTCCATCTTAGATCTTGTAAAACATAGTTTAAGGAAGCATTTTTGTTTCCTCCGGTATACCTGCTATTAACTTGGATTGAATTTTTTGAAACGCCAGTAGAGATGTTTATAATTCTTACATCGGCTGAAATAATTGTTTGAATATTATTTTCTAATTCTGTTCTTCTGACGAACTCAGACTTAGCATTTTCTTCTATTTGCTTAGCTTTGGCTCTTACCAGTGTTTTTATTACCCATGAAGACAAATTTTCATCGCGATCTTTGTGAGTCTCACCTTTCTGTTTTGGTTGAATTATTTTAGGAACTCCTTTTTGTCCAAACTCTATGATATTAATAATAAATGCTTCTTCTGCGGAGGCAAGTTCACCTGCTTTTATTATTTGATTCTGATTTATAATCCCTGAAAGTTGAAATCTTTGTTCTTTGAGAATTGAATCTATTAGACGCCTGTCAATAACCTCAAACCTACCTATTTCTATTGCTTTTTGAGCTACTATCCCTGTGAGAATATTTCCTATTGAAGTAGGATCATTAATTTGTTGGTTTGGTAAAATAATTATTGGCTTTTTTTTAATGGTAAGTTGCTGATCAATTAATTGGCATAAAATTAATTTAGGGCAAAGAAAAATAATTAAAATATATCTTATAGAGACCATTCTAATGTTCTCTTCCAATTAATAGTGAAATAGTATAGAGTATTTTTGTTATTAAAATTTTGTTTTCTTGGAAATTCTTGATATCCACCAACTATTAAATTAAAATTATTAATTGTTTTTATATAGACCTCTATCATAGTCTGAAAACGCGAAAGGTTGTATGTGTTTACATCAGTTATTTGCTGAAAATAATTAATTTCTATTTTTGAACTCATTTTTCTGAAACTTTTATCATTTTTTAAAGATAATTTGGCGTATGATGTTCTTCGGGTATCATTTAAATAATCAGACATATCATAAGCCATTCCAAGTTCAATTGTCGTGTTGTTTTGTTCTCTTTTTTTAAAAAAAAATCCAATCCCTTGATTGTAATGATATCTCAAGGAAATGTCAACCAATGTATTCCTTTGGTAGGATATTGTAGTAAAATTATATATCCAGGGTATAGTTATAAAAATTCTGCTTGATTTTTGTCTTAGCCTAATATCTTGTTCTTTCTCAAAAATATTTGCATAAAGCCTAAGGTCACGGAAACTATAGTTAGTTGTTCTTTTAACTCTAGTATATGTCGCTAAACCAGAATTATCTATTACATTAACATAACCGACTCTAGAGTATGATGTCCATTCAGGAGTATCTAGTTTGGGGTCATGTGCAAAGAGGATATTAATTAAGGATAATAAAAAACATCTTCGAATCATTGTTTAATTCTTTTGCCACTTTCCATTAGCAATATAGCAATTATTGTGAATAATATGGTTAAAACTATTGCCATTAAAAAACTTAATGAAACAGAAGAGTCATTAATTCCGAGTATAGTAAAACGGATACCGTTTATCATATAATATATTGGATTTAGAAAGCTTAAATTTTGCGCCCAATTGGGTAGCATATTTATTGAATAAAAAATACCTCCAAGGAAGCTTAAAGGTGTGAGAAAAAAATTTTGCATCATTGCTAGCTGATCCCAGCTTTCAGCCATTTGCCCAAGAACTAAACCCATACTTGAGAAGGCCCATGAAACTAACAAAATAAAAATTATAGTTCCTGGTAAATTATTTATAGGAAGATCAATTAGTAAAACACCTAAAACTAAAACTAATATTCCATTAACAAGCCCACGAACAGTTCCTCCAATAATATAAGATAAAGCAATTTCAAAACCAGATAAAGGGGCGGTAAGTAAATCAGGTAATTGTTGTAATAACTTCATTTGTAACATTGAAGATGCAGTATTAGATGTGGCATTTGTTAGGGTATTCATCATTATAAGCCCTGGTAAAATAAACCAAGTATATGAAACGCCTTGAATCTCGGAAATTCTTTGCTCTAATGTAAATCCAAAAATTAATATATATAAGGCTGATGAAATAAGACCAGGTAAAACTGTTTGCCGATAAACAGAAAAAAAACGGCCAACTTCACGTTGGGTGAGAGTCCATAGTCCAATCCAATTCATTTTATCAAAAATAATTATTGGTTTAAGTTTTTACCAGTTAGACTTAAAAAAACGTCCTCGAGTGTAGATTTGCTGGTCTTTATGCTTTTAATTGGAATGTTAGCTCTCGTTAGCTTCTCAATAATTTTTGGAAGTGAGGAATCTATATTTTTAACATTAAAGTTTAATTGATTATCAGAGGCTGTATATTCAAAACCTGACAGATATTTTTCTAGGTTATTAATATTGCTCGCTAAACTGATAGTAACAGTAGATTTACCCATTTCTTGGATTAGTTTTTTAGGAGCTCCTAACCTCAGTATTTCACCACCATCAATAATTGCTACATTTTCGCATAACATTTCAGCTTCTTCAATGTAGTGAGTAGTTAGTAAAATAGTTTTCCCTAATCGATGTAAGTTCCTAAGATATTCCCAAAGATCTCTCCTGAGCTCCACGTCAACACCTGCGGTTGGTTCATCTAAAATAATAATTTCAGGATCATGAACAAGTGCCTTTGCAAGCTGGAACCGTCGTTTCATACCTCCAGAAAGTTGTCTTAAGCGAGAATTTCGTTTTTTTTCAAGTCCGAGTCGTATTAAAAGTTCTTCTATTTTTGGTTTTGCTTTTTTTGGGGTTATACCATAATAGCCAGCTTGAAAAAAAAGTAATCGTTCTATGGGAAAAAACCAATCAATAGAAATTTCTTGAGCAGAGATTCCAATTTTAGACCGAGTAAAACGATAATCTGATATTATATCTCTACCAAAAACTAGAGCAGAACCTTTATCAGGAAAAACTAACCCAGTGAGAATATTAATTGTTGTAGTTTTGCCGGCTCCATTAGGGCCAAGTAATCCGTAGAACTCACCTTGATTAATTTTTATATTTACACCTTTAAGTGCTGTTATGGAACCGTAGGATTTAGTCAATCCTGAAATTTCAATAGCCGGTGCAGGCATTTCTCTTTATTTAAAACCGATTTCTAAATCAAAAGGGTTCGGAAGATCAAAACCCTCAGCTCCAGGGAAATGAACAAGAGAAACGATAAAAGTCCATCGGATCAAAATGGAAGAATCGACTTTTTTAGTTTTTTCTTTCCATTTTTTAGAAAAAGTTGGCACATTAAAACCTTTGTGATGTATCCAAATACCATTTTCATCATAGCCTTTAACTTGAACAAAAATTCTATCTTGGGTAATCCCAATTTTCTGAAGTGGCTCATGGTTATTTAAAACCATCAGAATAATATCACCTACGATCTCTTCAATTTTCATCATATTCATATACAAAATTACTTATGAATTACCTAATTAAAGGAAATCAAAAATGCTATCCTATCTTTTATTTTAAAATATTTAAAAACTCTTCTTCGGATAATAATTTTACACCAAAATTTTTCGCTTTCTTTAATTTAGTTCCAGGTTCAATTCCCGTAACCAAATAATTCGTTTTACTACTTACTGAGCTTTTTACCTGGCCACCAAGTTTTTCAATCGTATCTTTTGCTTCTGAGCGGTTTAATTTTTTTAATTTTCCAGTAAAGACGAAGGTATTACCATTTAAACTAGCACCTTTTTTAATTTCATTTTCAAATAAAACTAATCCTTTTTCAAAACATTTAGTAATCATTTCTTGATTATTTTTTGATTTAAAGAATTGGAATATTGCATTCGCCATAATTGGGCCAATATCATCAATGTTTTCTAAAACTTCAATACTTGTACTTCGCAACCTATTAATATTATTCCCAAATTTTTTGTAAAGTGCTCTTGTTGCATTTTCCCCAATATTCTTAATCCCTAAAGCATATATGAATCGAGGAAAATTTGATATTTTTGATTTTTGTATTGATGCTATAATATTTTCTGCAGATTTTGGTCCTAATCGATCCAGATCAGCTAGCGATGATGCTTCTAAGCTATATAAGTCTGATAAGTCTTTAATTAATTTTTTTTCTACTAATTGACTAATTATTTTTTTCCCAAGTCCATCAATATTCATTGCAGGTTTTGATGCAAAATGCTTTACACGGCCTTTTATCTGCGCAGGGCAACTAATATTAATACATCGTATCATGGTTTCCTCATGTATTTTGAGTACCCTATTATTGCATGACGGGCATATTGAGGGCATTATATAATCTTCTGATATGTTGGGCCTTTTTTCTTTAATTACTTTGACAACTTTTGGGATAACATCTCCAGCGCGCTCTATAAAAACTGTATCTCCAACACGAATATTTTTTCTAATAATTTCATCCTGATTATGAAGGGTTGCATTCGTCACAGTCACACCGCCGATATGCACAGGTTTTAATTTTGCCACAGGAGTCAATACTCCTGTTCGACCTACTTGAACTAATATATCTAAAATTATAGTTGTTGCTTGTTGTGCTTTAAATTTTCCTGCGATGGCCCACCTTGGAGAGCGACTCCGTGCTCCCAAAACTTCCCTTAATTTAATTTTATTAACTTTGAAAACGGTACCATCAATTTCGTATGGAAGTTTGTTTCTTTTTATTTCCATTTTAGAATGATATTCAATAAGATTCTTAACACCAGAAATCTTTTTTATTAAAGGGTTAACTGGAAGGCCAAAACCCATTAGCATATTTATAAATTCTTTATGAGTTTGAAAATCATATCCATCAACCTTGCCTGATTCGTATAAAAAAATTGAAAGAGGTCTGTTATGAGTAATTTTTGAGTCAAGTTGTCTTAAGCTGCCAGCTGCAGCATTTCTGGGGTTTGCAAAAATTGATTCATCTTGGGCTAATCTATTTTTATTTAATATTTTAAAATCATTTATTTTAATAAAGACTTCTCCTCTTATCTCCAAAAGTTCTGGGAAGCTCTCTCCGTAAACTTTTAGAGGGAGATTGCGAATTGTTTTTATGTTTTCTGTTATATCTTCGCCGATAATTCCATCACCTCGAGTTGAGCCACTTATTAAAATACCGTTTTTGTATATGACTTCTACACCAATCCCATCTAGTTTTGGTTCTGCAACATACTCAATATTATCTTCCGTCTTTAACCATTTTTTTATTCTTTCATCAAAAGTTATAATGTCATTTTCCCCCATTGCATTATCCAACGAAAGCATTGGAATACTATGTTTTATTGATTTGAATTCTTTTAATGGTTTAGACCCAATTTTTTGTGTTGGAGAATCTGTTGTTACTATTTCAGGATTTTTACTTTCCAAAGATTGCAACTCTCGGAATAATTTATCAAACTCTCCATCAGAGATACGAGGTGAATCTAATGTATAATAATAATAATTATGTTTTTCAATGATTCGTCGAAGTTCCGATACCCTATTTACTAATAAACTCATTATTTTCTCAACGAATTTTGCTTATAGTATTCTACGGCATCAATTAATATATGTTTTGCTGTGATTAGTTCACCTTTTGAGTTTAAAGGTAAAGCATGGATCTCCCCAATTTCCGTTTTAAGAACAAAGAAATATTCAATTTTAATTCCAGGAAATTGACGGGGGTCATATTTAAATCTGTATAAACCATCTGAATTCGTTAATGAAATTTCTCGATAATTTTTCATTGAATCTGTTCGAAAAAATATTGAAGCAAACGTTATAGAGTCATTTGGTATATCTGTTAAAAAATCAAAATTATACTTTCGAAGCTGAAACATTGGAGTTTTTTGAAAGTGTTCCAAGCGTTGTTTTTTCAAGGAGATGAAATTTTGAAATGGATAAGGGAGCCCTCCAGTTTGGCCTAATGATAAATTCAAGACTATCAGAACTAAAATTTTTAAGTATAATAATAATTTCATCAATTCATTTTGTTCAGAGATAAGTTATTACTAAGCAATCGCTTCTCCACTCTTCTTCGGAAATATATCTATCAACAAAAAATTTTTTATTACATTGGAATTTACTATTTGCAATTATTGGCAAATCATAATCTTCCACATGCATAATTATTATAACCTGCTCTAGGGAAGTGTTTGCATGCCAACCTATTTTTGTCATTATTTCAAAACAAGATATTATGTTCGTCTGGATATTTTTCTTGGTGGATTCAATTTCCAACTGAAGGATGCGATCATTATCCTTTTTGTATATACTATTACCAAAATAAATTAAATTTTTTGAAATAGAGAAGTGTTGGTCCAATAATTTAATTATTTGATCATCTCCGTATTTTTGACTATTTCCAAGTGCATAAACGATGCTTATAGCTATGGTTAAAAAATATTTTTTATAGTTAAATAACATTTTAATTATCAAAAAGATATAGTCTTTCCTTGCATTATAAATTAATGCTCTACGATTTATTTTCCCAGGATAAGCACTTTTAGAGTAATCCACCTAACCCCATATTATCTTTATAAAATTACAAATATTATTTTTAGGGGAGAGTTGCATGTGATATTTTTTTTTTGGTATTTTATGATAACAAAATTCAGTACAAAAATGATTAAACAATTAATCTTTTCTTTTCTTTTTTTATCCCAAATTTTTGGATCGGATATCATTAGATCCTCTGTAGTTCGTTCTGAAAACGGGTTCATTGATTATGCTAACCGGGTGATTGTTTGTAGGGGGACTGCTGATATTGAGCAGAAGGAATCAGGCGATGGGACTTTAGATGTCGTTGGTACGAACTTAAAACTGTCCAAAGCTGAAGCAAGAGCCCGTGCAAGAGAAAATTTAGTAGATCTAATCAAAATTGTTAATTTCGATGGAAGACCAGTATCTGAGTTAATGTTAGATGATCGTGTTATAGAAAGTCGTATAGAATCATTAATTAGTAGTGCATTTCAGCAGGGAGAAATAGAATACTTGGAGGATAATCAAGTCGCCATCGCTCTTGCTGTAAAAATGTCGGGTTTAGCAGAAATTCTTGTTGATGCTGAGGGATATCTTAAAGAAGGCTTGTCAAAACCGGCTTACCTGATGACTAGATCTACGGTTCCCAAAAGTGAAAGGATCTCCGGAATTATTATAGATGCGAGGAATGTATATCATATACCTGCGATGGTTCCTAAAATATTTAATGAGGATTATAATTTAGTATATGGCCCGAGACATTATACTCGTTCTAGATCCGTTAATCGAGGGCCAATTGGATATGCTCATTCTATGGATGATAATAATGTTTTACGTAGAGTTGGTAATAACCCAATGATGATTGAAGTTAAATCAGGTTCAGATGATATTAATTTAGTTGTATCAAATTCAGATGCTATTCGCATTAGAGATGCTGATAAAAAATTTGGTGTTTTGAGTGATTGTCGCGTTCTTGTACTCTTACAATAAATTAAAATTCATTAGCTGTATAAAGTTAATAGTTAGTAGTTGTGCTAATTATTGATAAAAATCTATTAGTTAGGCCATTCTATTTATCGAATGGCTTTTTTTATATAAAAATTTGATGCTGAAAAAACGTTAATGAACACCCAAAAATCAGCAATCCTAGTTTTAGAGGACGGGAAAAAATTTAATGGGTTTTGCTTAGGGCATGAGGGAGAAACGATAGGCGAAGTTTGTTTTAACACTGGCATGACCGGTTACCAAGAGATTCTTACAGATCCTTCCTATTGCCGCCAAATAGTTACAATGACTGCGCCTCACATTGGTAATTATGGTATAAATAAGGAAGACGTTGAGTCAAAAAAAATTTTTTTAGCAGGCTTTGTTATAAAAGAAGAAACTGTAACACCATCTAACTGGAGGTCGGAGAAGTCACTAGGTTCTTATCTAAAAAAAAATAGTATTATAGGGATTAAAGGCGTTGATACACGAGCTTTAACATGTCACATTAGAGACAATGGTGCCATGAATGGAATCATTTCAACTCTAGATAAGGACTTGGACTCTTTAAAAACTAAATGTAATAGTTCACTAAAAATGAGTGGTTTAGATTTAGCAAAAGAGGTTAGTTGTAAAAATGCGTTTCACTGGTTGGATAACACTGAAGGTGAATATAAAGTAGCAGCAATCGATTTTGGTATTAAAAATAACATTTTACGGCTCCTATCTGATCACAACTGCAGTATTAGAATATTCCCTGCTAATGTATCTGCAAAAACGATTATCGACTTTAAACCAGACGGTATTTTTTTAAGTAATGGACCTGGAGACCCTTCCGCAGTTACTTATGCTATAAGAACTGTAAAAAATTTGTTGGGATTTAAGCCTATCTTTGGTATTTGTTTAGGGCATCAAATTCTTGCTCTGGCTTTGGGAGGGAAGACATACAAATTAAAGTTCGGCCATAGGGGTCTAAATCACCCGGTTAAGAATCTTATGACAGATAGAGTCGAAATTACTAGTCAAAACCATGGATTTGCAGTTGATTTAGAGACCCTTCCAGATAATGTTAAGCCTACACATGTTAACCTAAATGATAATACCTCTGAGGGTATTATTTGTAAGGATTTACCTGCGTTTTCAGTGCAATTTCACCCAGAATCAAGTCCAGGCCCCCATGATAGCCGTTATTTATTCGAACAGTTTATTAAAATGATGCAAAGTGCCAAAAAGAGCTGATATAAAATCTATTCTAATAATTGGGGCGGGTCCTATTGTAATTGGGCAGGCTTGTGAATTTGATTATTCTGGGACACAAGCTACTAGAGCCTTAAAAGAAGAAGGATATAGAGTCATACTTATTAATTCTAATCCTGCTACAATAATGACTGATCCTGGAATTGCTGATGCAACTTATATTGAGCCAATAACAGTTGATTTTATTGAAGCAATCATCATAAAAGAAAAACCCGATGCCATCTTACCGACTGTTGGCGGGCAAACGGCTTTAAATGTTTCAATTGAACTATATAATAAAGGGATATTAGACAAGTATAATGTAAAACTTATTGGGGCTCAGGTATCAGCAATTCAAAGAGCAGAAGACAGAGAAAAATTTAAAAAAGCTATGGATAATGTTGGTATCGATACTGCAAAAGGTGGTTTCGTTCATTCCTGGGAAGAGGCCAAAGACCTCATTGGTTCAATGGGTTTTCCAGTTATTATTAGGCCTTCATTTACACTTGGTGGTACAGGTGGCTCTGCTGCTTATAATTTTGAAGAATTTAAGGACTTGGTCGAAAATGGATTAAATGCCAGTCCTACAACAGAAGTATTGATTGAGGAGTCTTTGATAGGGTGGAAAGAATTTGAATTAGAAGTTATCAGAGATAGAATAGATAATGTGATTATTATTTGTTCTATTGAAAATATTGATCCAATGGGTATCCATACAGGTGACTCAATAACTGTTGCTCCAGCAATGACTCTAACAGATAGGGAATTTCAGAAGATGAGAAATTGGGCCATCAAATGCTTAAGAGTAATTGGAGTAGAAACTGGTGGATCAAATGTACAATTTGCTGTTAACCAGAATAATGGGCGCATTATTATTATTGAAATGAATCCAAGAGTAAGCCGTTCATCTGCCCTTGCTAGTAAAGCCACAGGTTATCCAATTGCAAAAGTTGCCACAAAGTTAGCAATCGGTTATACCTTAGATGAAATACCAAATGACATTACAGGAAAAACCATGGCTGCTTTTGAACCGACTATAGATTATATTGTAACTAAAGTCCCTAGGTTTGATTTTGAAAAATTTCCCTCTGCTTCTGGTCATCTAGGAGTTCAGATGCAAAGTGTAGGCGAAGTGATGTCTATCGGGAGAAATTTTCGAGAAAGTGTTCAAAAAGCATTTCGCTCTCTAGAGGTGGGCCTTGATGGGTTGGAACCAAAACCAATAGCAAAGGGGGATCCAGATTTGACAAGAGCGCGACCATTAAATATGTCTACTTTGAGACATGGGACTGCTTTTCGGTTATTGAAAGTTTATAAAGCATTGTTTGATGGGGAATCTATTGGTGAGGTTCACAGAATCACTGGGATAGATCCATGGTTTTTAGACCAAATCAAAACTATCGTTGAAATTAGCAAACCTACTCAAAAATTAGATAGCTATATTAAAAACTTAAAATTCAATGGTTTTTCAGATAAACAAATATCTCGACTAATTGATAGTACCGAAATTGAAGTACGTAAAAAAAGGATAGAAAAAAATATTTTACCATCATATAAAGTTGTAGATACTTGCTCAGCAGAATTTATTGCAAAAACACCATATTGTTATTCCACTTATAATGAGGAAAACGAAATAATGCCTATCCAGGGCAAAAAAGTTATGATTATCGGAGGAGGTCCTAACCGAATTGGGCAAGGTATTGAATTTGACTATTGTTGTGTTCAGGCCGTATTTGGTTTACAGAGTATGGGGTATAAAACAATTATGGTAAACTGTAATCCTGAAACTGTGAGTACTGATTTTGATTTAGTTGACCGATTATATTTTGAACCAGTTACTTTTGAAGATATCATGAATATCGTAGAGTTTGAGAAGCCTATTGGTCTGTTAGTTCAGTTTGGAGGCCAAACACCACTCAAAATTTCAGGAGCCTTAGAAGAATCTGGCGCAAAAATCTTGGGGACATTACCATTTTCAATTGATTTGGCGGAAGATCGAGAAAAATTTGGCAAAATATTAGATGAGTTGAAAATAAGTTGCCCCCAATATGGAACCGGTAAAACTCTTGACGAGGTATTAACAGTAGCTAGTCGCATTGGGTATCCGGTTTTAGTAAGGCCAAGCTATGTGCTTGGAGGTCGTGCAATGGAAATTGTATATACGAAAGAACAACTTGTTGAATACATAGCTCGTTCTGCTGATGTTACAGCAGGTCATCCGATTTTAATAGATGAGTTTTTAGAAGATGCTTTTGAATTTGATGTAGATGCCTTGTGTGATGGGAAAACAGTGCATATAGGTGGCATTATGCAACATATCGAGGAAGCAGGAATCCACTCAGGTGATTCTGCTTGTGTTTTGCCACCCTATGAAATCACAACTGAAGCGCTCGATGAAATAATTAGGATAACTAAATCTCTTGCACTAAAACTAAATGTTATAGGACTTATTAATTTGCAATTTGCTTTTAAAGATGACCAAGTGTACGTTTTAGAAGTAAACCCAAGAGCAAGTAGAACAGTTCCTTTTGTTAGTAAAGCAACAGATATACCTTTAGCGAAAATCGCAGCTCAACTTACAGTGGGTGCCGTTCTAAAAGATTTTGATCTAAAAAAGTGGGATAGAAAACCCTATGTTTCTGTTAAAGAAGCTGTTTTACCATTTAATAAATTCCCAAAAGAGTCAATATTTTTGAGCCCCGAGATGAAATCAACAGGCGAAGTAATGGGTATTTCTGAAACAATGGGTCAATCATTTCTTAAGGCTTCAATAAGTGCAGGAAATGTTATTCCTACGTTAGGCACTCTTTTCATATCTGTTAATGATACTGATAAATTAAATGCAATTTCTATTGCTAGAGATTTTCAAGAAATTGGGTTCAATATCCTTGCTACAGAAGGCACTTTACAAGAACTAGAACAAAATGGTATAATTTCAAGTTTTGTCTATAAAGTTGGTGAAGGGCGCCCTAATGTTGTTGATGAAATTAAAAACAACAAAGTAAATTTGGTTATTAACACTCCCTTAGGCTCTCAGGCACGTTTCGATGAGGAGGCAATTGGACGAGCCTGTATACAGAAGGGGATAATGGTAGTTACTACACTTTCGGGGGCGGAAGCTGTGTTAAGAGCCATACGCTTTAAAAGTAAAAGTATAACTGTAAAATCAATACAAGAATATCATAATTAAAATCCCTATTTACTTAGTTAATAATAATTCTATAGTATATTAGAAGAATCTGTTAAGTTAAAAATATCTAGCTAAGCAAATTATTATGATCCAGTCAAAAAAAAAGTGAAAATCATGAAAGAAGAGCTTTCAATTGATAACCTAGATGATGAAATAAAAACTAATCGAGACCTCTATGATCAGCTAAATAAAATTACTGAAATTGAGGCGGTAAACCCCTACGACTCTAACGAGAATGTAGTTTCAAATGTTACTCAAAATCAAAAATTCTTTTTAACCTACATAACAAAGTTAAAAGGAATTTATAACAACAATGATCTTTTCCGTTATGCATTATGGTCAATTGTTTTAATGCTTTTTTCAACAACAATACTTACGATCGTTGAATATGATATGTTCAAAGGTGATGTTTCTGGCGATATTGAAGGGAGTTTTAAATTTGGAAAATCAGAGCCAAACTGGTTAGATACTTTTTTCCATACATTTTGGTGGTCTGTTGTTACGTTTACAACTGTTGGATATGGCGATGTTAGTCCCATTACTCATTTAGGTAAACTATTAACAATAATAATAATGTTACTTAATTTTGGGATTGTTACTCTATTAGGAGGAGCGGTAGCATCTGTCTTAGTAGCACAAAGATTAAAAGGAGATGATAAATTGGATGAAAATAAATTCAATGGGCATTTAATAATCGCAGGTTGGAACCCTTCAATACCTTCGGTGCTTAAAATTTTGGATTCTAATGAAGAAAGTACAACTGTAGTGATATTGGTCAATGAAACTGATGCTGAATTAGTTGATAGATCTATTTCAAATTTTGAAAACCTTGATATAACTCACATATGCGAAAATTTTACAAATGAAGCTGTATTGAGAAAAGCATTTATTGACAGAGCTGGAATGTTTATGATACTGCCTGATAATTCAGGGTTATTGCCTCATGAAGATCCAGATGAAGATAAAACGGTTCTTACTTGTTTAACTGCTAAGGCAATTTCCCCAGATTGTAATGTTGTTGCACATGTTTTAAACTCGGAAAATGTTTCTCACTTGCAACGCGCTAATGTTAATGAAATTGTAATGCCGGATGAACATGTGCCTCATCTTCTTGCAAAACACGTGACCGATCCTGGTGTACCTCAATTGTTTGATGAATTAATCAATCAAGAAGATGGGGAGGATGGTATTCAGCAAGTAGGAATACCAAGACCACTAGTGGGTCAAACTCATAATAAAATTTCTGCATATTTTAAATTTAAACATCAATGGCTTCTCGTTGGTTACGCAATTAAAAAATCAGGGTTTAGTTTGGAGGATCAAATGGGGGAAAGTGGAAGCCCACTCATACGAAACATGATCACAGAGCAGTTAGAAGGAGCTGGAATAAAATTATCTAGCGATGAGCATGTTGTTGTAGAAATAAACCCACCCGATGATTACGTAATCGACGGTAAACATAGAGCATTAGTATTGAGGTAATATATGAACCCTACCCCAGAACAAATAAAGAAAATTAATCACTTTAGTAAACTCCCCTCAAAAATGTGTGCCAAAATCGCAGCTGTGGTCAATATTGCTGAGTGCGGCGCAAAAGAGCAATTACTTTCTGAAGGAGAGAGAGGGGATACAATGGTTCTTGTTTTTCAAGGGCAAATTGAAGTCTCAAAAAGCATGATGGTCAAGGCTGCAAGCGGGTTTACCACCTCTCGAAAATCAATAATACGTTTGGAAACAACCGACCCACCACCATCAGAATCCCCTGTTACAGAATCAACAGTAGCTGTAGTAAAACTTCCTGCATTTGGCGTGGGAGAATTTTCTTTAGTTTTAGATAATGCAATTAGAACAGCTCATGTAACTGCAATGACTTCATTGAAATATGGAATTTTGAAATTAGATGATTTCTCTAAAATAGTTGAGCAAAACCCATCGATTGGTGGACCAGTTTACTTAGAAGTTGCTAAAGCTGCAGTAAATAATTTAGCTACTGCAAGTCAGGATATCTCTAATCTAACTCAAGCTTTCTTTTTTTCACTAACAAGATAAATAGTTTGGTGATCAAAAAATTTAAAATCAATTGATAATTTTTAGTTTTTCACCAGATTTCGGCTTATTAATTGTCAACTGTAATTCCCATACATCAATTGCATTTTGAATTAATATGACTTCATTTTCATGGATAAAATCGTCGGCGTTAGCGATGTCAATATAAGCAAACAAAAGCCTTTGAAGTTTATCGCTATCCACATCAATATTTTTAATATTCAATAAGGAATTTTCGTATTGTTTCTGTCGAGATTCTTCTTTTTCTAATTCAATAAACCTTTTCGCAGCTAGTCCAAAGTCTGAATTAAAACTATCCTCACTGACATCTTTTACCAATAAACCATAATTTTCATAGATAACACTTTTTTCAGTTTCATCAATCTCTTGGTCTGCAAAAAAAGCAATGCTTAAAAGGGTATACAAAATATCATGGTCAATTGTCCAATTTATTTTCTCCTCATCATCAGATTTATCACGTGCAGATATTTTTCTTTGTAAATCTTCTAAGCGTTCTTTATCAGTTGGGTTTAAGTATCCATCCTGCTTTTGTTTCTTTTGAGCTAATTTATCAACTTCCAAAGAAAGGAATTGAGCATCGCGCTCTAAAGCTTCTAATCTTTTATCCATAAGATTAAAAATAAGTTCTTTGAATGGCTCAATTTGATCTTTTTCTGGTGCGAAGTAGATATTTAAGTTTCCTCTATCTGTATCTTCCCAAAAAGTGGGTCCAAAAATTGAGAGAAGGAAGCATTGTGTATTAATATTTTGTTTAAATGTTTTTTCATCAAAATATGTTAGATCATCTAGGTAATCTTCAGCAATTGCCGATGCGAATTCCAATTTATCGATGGCAAGATAAAAAAGTGCCAGCCCGACTTGTATTCTTCTAGTTCCATTATTTCCACCAAGGATACCCTTATCAACACCTTCTTTTGAATAGCCTGGAGGCTTATCTAATTGAAGGATAAGTTTAAGAAGGTTCATTTGATCTTCATCGCTCCAACCAAGTTCATGAATTAGTACTTGACACTTTCTTAATTCAAAGGTTAAAGCATCCACGATAAAATAAAGAGAAGGGTTATTTGCGGCATTTTTATAGATATCATTTGCGTAAAATTTGAATTTATCATAACAATAATTAGCCATATCAACACGATTTGATTTTATATATTCCTGGATCATATTTGAGTAGTGAAATGCTAGATTGTATAAATTTCTGGGTTCATTATTTTTATAGGCGTGTTTTACTGCGAACCTAAAAAGAGTATTAAATCGGATATTTACATTATCCAATATCATATCATCCTTCATTTTTAAGCAAGTCTTCCCAATATCAACCAGTTCTGCTGGAATTAGAGAGGCGATATCAAAACGATCATTTTCAATCATTTTTATGTATGCATTGCCTAATAAACGAAAAGTTTTAGTTTCGTAAAAAGTGCATGTCTCTGCCATTTCTTTGTATTGTATTTCAGTATATGTTCTAAAAGTAGCATTATCTCTTATTGTTGGGGTAAGTCTAAAAAATTTTTTGTTAAAGTCCGGCTTTTTAACAATGTAAGATTGTATTATGGTACTGATTTCCCTGATAATTTCTGTTTGTGTTTCTTTAAATTCTATAAAAGATAATAAATCATCTAACTGATCTAAAGACCCCATTATTTCATTTTGATATTCTTCTACTATCGATATATCATTATTCATTGCAGATTTTATACTAGGTCGTCTCATTTTATTAATGAAATCTTTAATAATTCCTGAAATTGTAGATACAACATTGCTAGTCTTTGAGTAAAGCAAAATGTAAAATATGTATGGAAGAGCAAAAATAGAGGCAACAAATAAATAGACATATGTATTTAACATAACACTAGATATACGATTTAATGGTTCGAAATAATACATAATCACTACGGCATGAAGAGAGGCAATAATTAAAAACCAAACATAGCAAAGACTTAACCAGTCTTTTACAAATAAGTCCATCAGTTTAGGCGAAGATTCAGCTGCTATTGCAATCACAATAATTAAGGTGCCCAGCACCATAGCAAGCACGCCACCCCAAATCTCGGGAGCAAAGGTTAAATCAACATTATTATGGTCATCAATTACAATATTAAATTTGTTGTCTAAATATTCAACAATTAAAAAATAATAGTTGTTAAACAAGACATCTGTAATTACCAGGCCAACCAGAACTAGTACGAAAGAAAGGAAAGTTCGATATTTAAATTGGAAACTGTTAAGCTTTATTGATAAAGAATATATCTTTTCCATAGTGTCTCAAATAGATATGAATGATGCTAATGAATATATAAATATTATTACGATATAAAAATTTTTTGTAAAAATAAACTATTTTTAAACTTTTAATCATTTTATAAATAAATATTTGAAAGATAAATTAGGCCTCAACTTTTAAGAAATTAATTAATTTCAAGGCTATGTTGACCTTATTTACTCTTCATCATAATTTTTCGTATATTTTCAAGAGTAACTACAGGTAGTACGTAGTCATTTATTAAATGAAATACTAATTATTAACAATAATAGCTAAAGAGAAGGGGAAATTATGGCTAACTGGACTCAAAATCATGACCTAGTCTATGCTTTTGTTTGTGTATCATTTCTTGCAGATGGTGAAGTAGACGAAGCTGAGAAAGAGGCAATGCGAGGTAACTGTAAAGTGATGGTTCCTGATATGTCTGAAGATGATTATAACAGAGTAGAAGCAGAAGTAATAGATAAGTTTATTGAACTTGGAGATGATGATGCACGAGGAGCTCAATATTCAAGTTCGTTAGGTGCATTAAAAGGTATGTTTTCATCAGATGAAGATCGATTTAAGCTCATCAAAAATCTTGCATACATTGCACGAGCTGACAAATTCATCCATGAAAACGAAAAAGCAATGATAGAAGAATCCGTAAGCGTTCTTGATATGACAGATAAAGTCAATCTTGTTATTACAGAATCTTCATTGTTTGTCGATTTCAAGAGTTAATCTCTTTACGACATTCATGTTATAACCGCAGACCCGGAGAATCCGGGTTGTGCGGTTTAGCCTTATATTTACCTTAGGAAAAATCCTTATGAGCCAAAAAGAACGAGACGCCGAGAGGCGCAATAATGATCGTAGGTTGAAGCATAATAGAAAAGAACATAGAAGAACGCAAAATCTTGACGTTGAAAAAGACCGACGTGAAGAATTTGATAGAAGATTAGAATATCAACGAAAAGGAAGTAGAAGAGATAGCAACGAACGACGTAATTAAATTTAATAAAGGTAAATATTGTCCTTTTTATTTTTAAACTTTTTTCTCCCTGCAGAATTTATTTCCCACTAAAACCGATTGTTATAATATTTAATAAAGGTGAATTTTAATTTGGGCTCAACAAGGAAACGTGTTGCATTTCATACCTTAGGTTGTAAATTAAATTTTTCTGAAACATCAACAATCGCGAGAGATTTTATTTCATCTGGTTTTCAGAGTGTGAATTATAAAGAAGAAGCGGATATATACGTTTTAAACACCTGCTCTGTTACAGAGAATGCAGATAAAGAGGCAAAAAAACTTATACGCCAAGCAAAGCGGAAAAACCCATTTTCTTTTGTTGCTGTTATAGGTTGTTATGCGCAGTTAAAACCTAAAGAAATTGATTCATTAAAAGAAGTTGATCTGGTTTTAGGTTCGAATGAGAAATTTGATCTGCTAGAAATTCTAGATAAGGTAGACATTAAAAATAACCCAAAAATTTTTCATTCAGAAATAAATAGTAACTATAAGTTTACACCATCCTACTCATCCAAAGAAAGAACACGCTCTTTCTTAAAAATTCAGGATGGTTGTGACTATAATTGTTCATTTTGTACTATTCCTTTAGCTAGAGGGAAAAGTCGGAGTGATACTATTAAAAATACTATTAATTTGGCTCAAAACATTTCAGAAACTGACACCAAAGAGATTGTGCTTACTGGGGTAAATATTGGTGACTTTGGAAAAAAGAATGGAGAATCTTTTTTTGATTTAATTAAAGAATTAGATAAAATAAATAATATTAATCGAATTAGAATATCATCTATTGAACCAAATCTTTTAAATGATCAAATCATCGATTTTTGTAATAAATCAAAAAAATTTGTACCCCACTTTCATATACCACTACAATCTGGGTCTGATAAAATTTTAAAAAAAATGTACAGAAGGTACGACAAGAGATTATATAGAAACAGGATAGAAATGATAAAAAGAATTGATAAGAATGTTTGTATCGGAGCTGACGTGATAGTGGGTTTTCCTGGAGAGACAAATAAAGATTTTATTGAAACATATGATTTTTTAGATGAGTTAAATCTATCTTATTTACATGTTTTCACATATTCAGAACGTACAAATACCCATGCTGCTAAGTGTACTGAAAAAATATCAAAAGAGATAAAATTAAAACGTAGTAGAAAACTACGTGCTTTATCAGATAAAAAACGGAATTATTTCTTTGAAAATTTAGTTGGAAGCAACCGGCCAGTCCTCTTTGAGCAAAGAAAAAATAATCAGATAGTTGGATTTACTGATAATTATGTACCAGTTCATATAAATGGATCTCTTGAACTATTAAATACAATCCAAGATGTGTATTTAAATAAGAATAAGGGAAATTTTATGGAAGGATATTTAGAACATAGTCAACTTTCCTAATGGAATAAATCATCTGATCATTTAGTCAATGATTTATATTGAAAACTTATCAAAATCTTTCCATGGTGAAAATCTATTTTCTGACGCAAAAATAATTATTAAAAAAGGGATGCGTATTGGATTAGTTGGCGATAACGGTACGGGAAAGACAACCTTACTGAGAATGATACTGGAGAAAGAAAAACCAGATTCTGGATCTATAAAAATTGATAAATCGATTACTCTTGGGTACTTACCACAAGACATAATTGCAGGATCAAATAAATCAATTTTACAAGAAGTTTTACAAGGTTGTCCGGAAGTAATAGAACTTCAACAACAAATGGTTTGTTTATCTGAAGCAATAGCCAAGAAGCCTGATGATAAGGGTCTTATAAATAAATTTGGAGATGCTCAAAATCAATTCGAGTCTTTAGATGGTTGGGAATTAGAAGATAAAGCAAAAAAAATTTTAAGCGGTCTAGGCTTTAGCGATGAGAAGTTTAATAATCCAATGAAGGTCTTCTCTGGAGGATGGAGAATGCGTGTGGCTCTTGCAACAATCCTTCTCCGCGAACCTAATATTTTACTTTTAGATGAGCCGACCAATCATTTAGATCTTGAAGCAATTATTTGGTTAGAATCATTCTTGGCAGGTTGGAAAGGAAGTATCGTAATTATAAGTCACGATAGAGAATTTTTAGATCGATCGGTTAATCATATTATTGAAATTAATTTTAGAAAAATAATTTTATACCAAGGAAATTACTCCAAGTTCAAAAGCCAAAAAAAACTAAGGCTGGAGCAGCAGATTAGTGCATATAAAAATCAACAGAAAGAAATTAAAGAAACCCAAAAATTCATCGAAAGGTTTAGGTATAAAAACACGAAAGCAAACCAAGTACAGAGCCGTATAAAAATGCTGGAAAAAATGGACAAGATTGATGAACCTATTAAACATAAAAAGGTCATTAATCTTTTGCTTTCTCACCCTGGTAGGCTACCATCAAAAATTGCAGATATAAAAAAAGTAGATAAGTTTTACAATAGTGTCCTAGTTTTTAAGGATATCAACCTGGTAATAAACAGAGGGCAAAAAATAGGACTTGTTGGAGAAAATGGAGCCGGGAAATCTACGCTAATAAAAATGCTTGCAAACATTGAGCAACCAACTAATGGTTTAGTTTCTGTTCAGAGAAACTTAAGCTTTTCTTATTATTCCCAGCATCAACTAGATATATTAAATCCGAATGATAAAGTTTTTGAAACTATTAAAAACGTAGCCTCTCAGAAAAGTGAACAAGAAATTAGGACTTATTTAGGAAGCTTTCTTTTTAGTGGAAGTGATATCAAAAAAAAAGTTAATGTACTTTCAGGAGGTCAGAAAGCAAGACTTGCACTGGCATGTGTCTTGGCTAAACCATCTCATTTACTACTACTTGATGAGCCAACAAATCATTTGGATTTATTTTCTAGAAATATATTGGAGAAAGGGTTAATTAGTTTTCCTGGATCAATTGTCTGTATATCGCATGATCGACATTTCTTAAATAAGGTCACAAATTTTATCATTGAAGTAAACAATGGGGGTTTACAATCATTTGAAGGGAACTACGATTACTATAAATGGAAAAAAGAGGAAAAAATTGAAGATTGCAACAAAAAAGATATGGATGCGTCAATAAAAATAGTAAAAGAGGATTTTAATTATAATAAAAAAAAGAATAATCGTTTATCATGGATAAAAAAACGAGTCAAAAAAATTGAAAGTAAAATAGATGAGGAAAAAAAGCTATTATTAAACTCAACTGAACCAGATAATTATAAGTCACTTCAAAAGATTCAGAGTAGGATTGACAATCTTGAAGGAGAATATCTAGAACTCATAGAGGAAGAATATAATTTATCAAAAAAAGTAGAGAATTAATTTTCATATTCACGCATACTTGGACAGGTGCAAATTAAATTTCTATCACCATAAGCATTATCAATTCTACTAACAGTTGGCCAATATTTGTGATCTTTTAAGTATGGCAAAGGGTATACTGCGATTTCTCTTGAGTAGACATGATTCCAGTTATCACTTGAAATTATTTCTGCAGTATGGGGAGAATTTTTTAATGGATTATCTTTATGATCTAAGTTTCCATTGACTATATCTATAATCTCACTTTTTATTGATATCATAGCATCGCAGAACCTGTCCATTTCTCCTTTTGATTCACTTTCTGTTGGCTCAATCATAAGAGTGCCTGGTACAGGCCAGGACATTGTGGGAGCATGGAAACCATAATCCATTAGTCGTTTTGCAACATCTTCATCTGATATACCAGATTGACTTCTTAAAATTCGCAAATCTATAATGAATTCATGGGCATTGTAACCAGTTGCTCCTCGGTATAAAACAGGGAAATGAGCGTCTAATTTTTTCGCCATGTAGTTTGCATTTAAAATAGCAACTTGGGTTGATTTTTTTAATCCTTCTCCTCCCATCATTGATATGTAAGCCCATGAAATTGGAAGAATACTACTGCTTCCGAAAGGAGCAGAAGAAACAGCTGAGATAGCATTAATTCCACCGGTTTTTAATTGAGAATGATTGGGTAAGAAATCAGATAGATGTGATTTGCAAACTATAGGTCCCATACCTGGGCCTCCACCTCCATGTGGAATACAAAATGTTTTATGCAGGTTTATATGCATTACGTCACATCCAAACTCCCCTGGTTTGCAAAGACCTACCATTGCGTTAAGATTTGCGCCATCAAAATATACTTGAGCACCGTGTTCGTGTATAGAATTACAGATTTCATTTATTTTTGGCTCAAAGACACCATGAGTGGATGGATAGGTTAGCATAACCGCTGATAGCTCTTCAGAATGTTCGTTCATTTTTTGCTTTAAATCGTCCAGAGAAATATTTCCATTTTCATCACAATTAATAGGAACAACTTTCATCCCTGCCATCACAGCGGAAGCGGGGTTTGTTCCATGAGCAGAGGTTGGTATTAAACATATATTTCTTTTTCTATCACCATTATATAAATGGTAAGCACGTATTAGGAGTAACCCAGCATACTCTCCTTGAGAGCCTGAATTGGGTTGCATTGATATATCATCAAAGCCAGTAATTTCAATAAGAAACTCGCTCAATTCTTTAATTAGCTTTTGATAACCGTTAGTTTGTTCAATAGGAGCAAAAGGATGAATATTTACAAAATTTGGCCAACTTAATGCCTCCATTTCAGTAGCAGAGTTTAATTTCATTGTGCAAGATCCAAGAGGTATCATACTGGTATTTAATGACAAATCTTTCATTTCTAGTTGGTGTAAATACCGCATCATTTTAGTTTCGGTTCTATGGGAGTTAAATACTGGATTATCAAGGAATTTAGATTTTCGCAAAATGTTTTTGGGGATTGAGCTCGTTTTATAATCAGATTCTCTGACATTAAAAATGAATAAAATATCATTCAATCCTATATCACTAGTTGTTTCATCAATTGAAATACCTATTGTTCCATCACCATAGTCTCTGAAATTAATCCTTTTCTCCGAGGCTAAGTTTTTCCATTCATAGTCACCTACCCCTACTCTTATTGTATCAAAAAATGAATCATGAAAAATCTTATAACCCGAACGTTTTAACGATATAGCTAACTTATTTGTAAGGTTATTTATCCTCTTGGCAATTCCAATTAATCCTTCTGAGCCATGATAAACTGCATACATTCCTGAAACAATTGCGAGTAAAACTTGAGCGGTGCAAATATTTGATGTGGCTTTTTCTCTACGAATATGTTGTTCTCTAGTTTGAAGTGCCATTCTAAGAGCTTGTTTACCATAAATATCTTTTGATAAGCCAATAATGCGACCAGGGATTTTTCTTTTGAACTTATCTTTCGTAGCAAAAAAAGCAGCATGTGGTCCACCGTATCCCATTGGGGTTCCAAATCTCTGCGCACTTCCAATTGCAACATCTGCCCCCATTTCATATGGAGTTTTTAATAGAGTAAGAGCTAAAAGATCAGTTGCAACGCAGATAAATGAATTATTTTCTTTTGCTTTTTTGAAAATAGAAGAGAAATTATTTATATAACCTTCTGTGTCAGGATATTGTACTAATATCCCTAGGATACTTTCATCAAAAATAAAATTTTTGTGGTTAATAATGTTTAATTCTATTTCAAGAGGCTTTGATCGAGTCATTAATACATCGATTGTTTGTGGATGGCAACGGTTGCAAACTAAAAATTTATTTTTAGTTTTATTAGTATTCATATTAAAAAACATCACCATTGCTTCAGCCGCAGCAGTTGCCTCATCTAATAAAGAAGCATTTGATAATTCGAAACCTGTAAGATCAGAAACCATAGTTTGATAGTTAAGTAATGCTTCTAGTCGACCTTGGCTTATTTCAGCCTGATAAGGAGTATATTGGGTGTACCATCCAGGGTTTTCTAAAATATTTCGTTTAATTACGTTTGGTAAAACCGTGTCATAATATCCCATTCCAATGTGGGATTTAAATACTTTATTTTTTGTTGCCAAAGCTTTTAGTTTCTCAAGAGTGTCTGTCTCTGAAATTTCTTCATCAATATTTAAAGAGTTTTTTGTTTTAATATTTTCAGGAACGATAAAATCTGTTAGTTCATCTAGAGAACTGAAGCCAAGCTCTGACAACATAGCTTCAATCTCACCGTGCTCAGGTCCAATATGGCGGTAAGAAAATGGGAAAGATTTTTTTTCCATAGAAAATAAAAGAAAAATAAGATTAAGTTAAAATTAGGCTGGGTAAAGATTAACTATTTTTACTATTTACTTCTAATTGATTTTTCATTCAATTTCTTAAATAATTATGGTAAGCTTCACAAACAAAAATGGATAATTTGACGATATTTAAGATAACAGTGGGATATTGTTCCCCTAGAGCCCTCATCATAATGCACCTCTTTGGTGCATTTTTTTTATAAGGAGTCAGTATTGATTGGCAAATTAAAAGAGTTACAAATAATAGATACAAAGCTAAAAGACTTAAATGATTTACTTGGAGATTTGCCTTCTAAAGTTCAAGAGTTAGATCAAAATGAAGAAGCAATAAAGTCAAAACTAAAAAGGAATCAAGAACGTCTAAAAGAAACTGTAAGAGTAATTCAAAAATTGCAGTTAGACATTACTGAAGTCGATTCAAAAATAGATGCACACAAAGATCAGTTATTTTTGGTAACTAATAATAAACAATATGATGCACTCATGTCTGAGATTGATCACCTTAAACAAAAAAAAGATAATGCTGAGACAGAATCAATTACTAATCTTGAGGAAAAGGAAAATTTAACTTTATCAATTGAGGAAATGACAGGAGAACTGGAAAAATTGGAAACAGATCTTTCATTAAGACGTAAAAAACTGGAAAGTGCAATTTCTGAATCAGCAGATGAAAAATTATCACTTGAAAAAAATCGTAAAGAGCAAATAGAAAAAATAGATTCAAAATATTTAAATGAATATAATCGAGTACTTATTGCCCGAAATGGTTTAGCTGTGGTAAGTATTTCTGGAAATGCATGTGGAGGATGTGGTGCATTTTTGCCCCCTCAAATAGTTTCAGAAATCCGAACAGAAACACATATACATCGCTGTGATGTTTGTTACAGATTTCTATATTCAGATAAAATATCACTAAATTAAATAATAGTTTGAGCCGACTGGATGGTTACTCTTTGAAAATATAACTTGAAAAGAGAGGAAAGTCCGGGCACCGCAGAAAAAGATGCCTCATAACCAGAGGAATTTTCTTCCGAGGAAATATGGAAAGTGCAACAGAAAAAAAACCGCCATGAATTTATTTCAAGGTAAGGGTGAAAAAGTAGTGTAAGAGACTACTAGTTTTTAGTGAGAGCTAAACAACTTGTAAACCCCATCTGGTGCAAGACTGAATAGGCTCTGAGATGTTTTTCGCATCGCTTGAAGAGCGGGTAGGTTGCTTGACTCAAATAGTAATATTTGAGCTAGATGAATGACCATCTCTTTAATCTAAAAATTAAAGAACAAAACTCGGCTTATAGGTCGGCTCATTTTTTTCGTAGAGATAAATCATTTTTAATTATTATTTCTTATTATTTTAGATATTTACAATGTCTGAAATAGTACTCATTGTTAATTAAATTTTAAATAGCGTGAACAACAATTAATATAAAATGGCGGCAAAAAACAAAAATAGTTTCTTTTTTAATCGGATGTTCTCATTTAGAAAATATTCAATTCAGTATTCAATTATATGTAGCCTAATATTATTCATTGTATTCCTTTTTCCTCAAGGTAAAGTTCTAAAGTATTCATATCAAGTAAATGATATCGCGGATGAACCAATAATTGCTCCTTTTACATTTTCTGTCCTTAAAACAAAGCAACAATTAAATATAGATCTAGAAGAACAATTAAAATCAGTTGCTTTTGTTTTTAATAGAAATGATCAAATTGTTGATGAGCAAACTAAAAAAATCTCTGATTTTTTCTCGATGGTATCTGATATTAGAATTTCTAGATGGAGATTCAAAGAATCAAAACGCCTTGTTTATGAGCGTAGATATCACAAACAATATGATAAGGCCAAATCTGAATTTATATCAGATAGTATAAATTTATCTATTCTCACTGATGAGTTTTATGTGATTTACCCATTTATAGAAAAAAAAGAAGATTGGATAGCATATACTGATGCTGAACAGAATCCCGAAAACTTGAAAGATCTTATAAACGATCAAGAAAATATAATTAGAATTTGTAGAAATAGATGGTCAGAGGGTATTTATGATATACCATATACAGAAATAATTAGTAATGATGTACTTATTAATCAGGGCGAAATTCCTCAAATCGCCTTACCCAAAGATTTTAATAATTTAGAAGTAGCCTGGACATCAGCAAGGAAAGAATTGTTGGAGCTATATTTTGAAAAAGATCTTTTTAAAGATCTTGGTTATGAATTAATAATAAAGTTCATGAAGCCAAACCTGATATACAACCTAGATCTAACAGAAAAAAGGCAAAAAGAGACTCTAGATAAAGTTCCTAGGAGTCAAGGCGTGGTATTACAAAATGAAATGATTGTGGACGCGAATACAAGAATTACTGAAGATGTTTTACAAAAATTGAATTCTCTTTCAAGCGCCTTAGCAAGGCAAGAAGTTGAGCCGGGTTGGGGTAAGGCAATTTTAACTTTTATTGGAGAGTTTATATTGCTTTCCATTGTTGTATCACTTTTTTTCACTTTTTTAATAATCTACCGAATCAAAATATTTAAAGACTGGAAAATGGTTTTATTAATTGCGATTGTTTATGTATTACAAATTTTGATAGCACATATTTTTGTAGTTCGTTTTGATTGGTCTGAGTACTTAATACCAGTAACTGTTGGTGCGATGGCATTAACAATTTTGTTTGATGCGCGTATTGGTATTATGGCAACTACATCCATAGTAATTATTATGGGTCTAATGATGGGTCAAAACATAGATTTCATTATTGTTTCCTTGTTTACATCTACAATTGCTGTTTATAACATACGTGAGCTTAGAAAACGCAGTCAACTTTTTATAACAATTTTTTCACTTATGGGTTCAAGTATACTAGTTATTCTAGGCATAGGTTTATTTAAAGAGAATAGTTGGTTTTTGATGTTAACAGATATTCAACTATTGATGATCAACAGTCTATTAGCTCCAATTGTTACCTATGGATTGATAGGACTTTTTGAAATGGGATTCGATGTAACTACGGATTTAACTTTGATGGAATTATTGGATTATGATCATCCATTATTAAAAAGAGCACAGCAAGATACAAATGGGACATTTAATCATAGTATAGTTGTGGGAAACCTTGCAGAATCATGTGCTGCAGCCATAGGAGCGCATTCATTACTTTGCCGAGTGGGGGCTTATTATCATGATATTGGAAAGATGGTAAAACCAGAATACTTTATTGAAAATCAGTATACAGGAGAGAACTTACATGACAAATTAACTCCTACAATGAGTGCAAAAATAATTCAAAACCATGTAAAAGAAGGTCTTGCCCTTGCAAAAAAATATGGCCTTCCTAAAATTGTTTCGGATTTTATTCCAATGCATCATGGAACAACTCGTGTAGAGTATTTTTATAGGAAAGCTCTTGAGGACGCCGAAAAAAATGGGAACAAAATAAATGAATCCCAATTTCAATACCCTGGACCTAAACCAAATACTAAAGAGACAGGAATTTTAATGATTTGCGAAGCTGTTGAAGCAGCAGTGAGGTCAATAAAAAATCCCGATATAATTAAAATTAAAAACATGATTGAAAAAATAGTTAAAAAACGTATCGATGAAGGACAATTAAATGATTGTCCTTTAACGCTTGATGAGCTAGATAAAATAATTGGAACGGTTGATGGTAATACTGGTATGCTTGCCGTTTTGAGGGGTATATATCATATCCGAATTGAGTACCCAGATGATGCAAATCCCTCACCTTCGAAATGATAAAATGCAATCAAAACTGTGACCCAAACCTTAGGCCTCCAAATGAAGAAGTTGTAAATAAAATAGCATTAACAGTAATGAAGAGGCATAGAATAAAACAGGGTGATATTTCACTTATTTTTGGTACAGATGACTTACTCTTTAATCTTAAAAAATGCTTTTTCAATAAAGAAGAGTTCACTGATGTTATCGCATTTAGGCTTAATGATTATGAAGATCCAAATGTGGAAGGTGAAATTTATATCAGTTTGCCTCGAGCAAAAGAAAATTCAGAAATTTATGATGAACCATTTTCAAAAGAGGTTTGCAGATTAATAATTCATGGCTCTCTTCATCTATTAGGTTTTGAGGATAACACGAAAAAAGAGAAAGAAATTATGCGATCAAAAGAAGATCTTTTTCTCAAAGCCCTTCAATGGGAATTTTTATTTTGAACAAGATGGATAAAAGAAAATCTGCTGATAAATTTATTGAGCTCCTAGAAATTGTCGAATTATTGAGGAGTCCAGATGGTTGTACATGGGATAAAGAGCAAACAAATAAATCATTGCTTCCATATTTCTTAGAGGAAGCATATGAATTAATTGAGAGTGTAGAAAACAATGATTGGGAGGGATTTAAGGAAGAATTAGGAGATGTTCTCCTTCATATAATTATGCAGGCTCAATTATCGATGGAACAATCGAAGTTTAATATCTCAGATACCCTTGATTATATAAACAAAAAACTTATTAATCGTCACCCCCAAGTGTTTAAAAATCAAAATTATGAATGGATTCCAGGTACTGAAAAAAATTGGGAAGTAATTAAACAAAAAGAGAAAAACAGGAACTCTCTTCTTGAAGGGGTACCTTTAAAATTACCTAGCCTTTCCCGTGCTCAGCGACTTCAGGAGAAAGCTGCTTCTTCAGGCTTTGATTGGAACCATATTGATCAAGTATGGGAAAAATTTCACGAAGAGATTCAAGAGTTAAAACTTGCTTGCCAAAGTGAAAAAAAAGAAAATATTGAGGAAGAGCTGGGAGATTTGCTTTTTTCCATTGTCAATTTAGCTAGATTTTTAAAAGTTCCTGCTGAAAGCGTACTTAGAAAGGCTAATAAAAAATTTGTATTCAGGTTTAAAAGAATAGAACAAAGATTAAAAAAAGAAGGTAAGAATTTTGGTGATACATCTTCTAAAGAATTGAATGAATTTTGGGATGCAATAAAAAAAGAAAAAGAATCTAATCCCCTCCATTAATTGTGAGCACAAGTAACCGTCTACTTGCAAAATTTCGATGCTCACATAAATAAATTCCTTGCCAATTACCAAGGACCATTGAACCATTATTTATAGGTATTGTTAATGATGATCCTAAGATAGATGTTTTCAAATGTGCGGGCATGTCATCAGGCCCTTCGTATGTATGCGTGTATTTTTGGTTATCATCAGGAACAGTATCGCTAAAAAAAGCTTCAAAGTCATGTCTGACAGTAGGATCGGCATCTTCATTAATTGTTAAAGACGCTGAAGTATGTTTTATAAATATGTGCAATATTCCAACAGATACTTCATCTAATTCAGGAAGCAAACTAATTATATTATCAGTAATTAGATGAAATCCTCTGGGGAATTTTTTCAATAATATTTCTTTTTGATACCACATCGATATTTATATTATTTTTTCAGGGTTTAAAAAAAATATTTAATTACTATGTTTTTCTATCTTTTTTTCTGGCTGCTGGGAAAAGGATATTATTTAAAATTAGACGATAGCCAGGTGAATTACGATGAAGTTTTAAGTCTGTAGGTGGATCTCCAACAAAATGTTGATAGTCTTCAGGATCATGACCTCCGTAAAAAGTAAATGTACCTTTCCCAAAGTTCCCATGCAGGTATTTTACTTGATCCGAGGCTGGATCTTCACCCATGATTACGATATGTGATTTAATTTTTTTTTTATGAAAGCCTGTTGTTTGTCCCATAAACCCTTTAATAATTGAAACATGATTTTGTGTTAACATTGCAGGAACAGGATCATATTTTGCTGAAAATTCAAATAATGAAAAATAATCCGCTTCAGCTCCTCGAGTGACAGGATTATGGCTAGGCGGATAATCAATATCTGAAAATTCATAAACCATGGGATCACTAAATAGTTTAAAATCTTTAAAAGCAAAAGTGTGATTATAATTTAATTTTGATTGTATTTTTGGATCAATGGGTGTCCCATCAAATACAGCATGTACTCCATCATTTTCTGACATAGATAATGCAATATCGTATGAGTCAGTTGCCGAGCACATAGCAAACAAAAATCCACCATTACCAACATAATTCTTTATAGTAAATGCAACAGCCTTTTTTTCTTCATGCACACTTTTAAAACCAAGTCTCAACGCCATATTTTCAGACTCACTTTTTTGGTCTCTATACCATTTTGAGTTATGGTAGTTCCGATAAAATTTTCCATATTGCCCAGTGAAATCTTCATGATGTAAATGTAACCAATCATAATTAGAAAGTTTTCCCTGAAGGACATCATCATCCCAGAGGGTTTCGTAACTGACCTCGGCATAAGTTAAAGCTAAGGTTACAGCATCATCCCAAGGTTGTTTATTTGGAGGTGTGTAAATTGCAATTTTTGGTGATTTTTCAAGCAAAATAATTTCCATATTATTATTGCTAATTTCTGAATAAATGCTTAGTAATTTTTCAGCAGGTATAAGATCAAAATCGACTCCACGTATTCTACATTCTGAACGAATATCCGCATGTGAGTCTACTAGGAAAGAACCTCCTCGATAATTTAAGAGCCATTCAATATTAATATTTTTTGTGAGCGTATAAAATGCAACTCCATACGCCTTAAGATGGTCATTTTGTGATTGATCCATGGGAATTAGCATTTTCTGGGAGAAGATTAGAGATGAAACTAGTAAAAAAAGTAAAATTCTCATGAATTTTTAATTTGTTGAATCTTTCTAATATGGTAACGAATTGGCTCCGAAAAAATTGAAGATCTATACTGATTAATTATTTTCATATATGTTTCTAGTGCCTCGTCTTTTCGATTAAGGTCTTCTTCGAGTATTTGTCCAGATAAAATAATACCTTTGTCAGATAAAAATGTTCCCTCAAGTGACAAGGCAAGATTCAGTGCTTCATCATACATCTTTAAATGTCTGTATAATAAAGCCTGACGTAAAGTAGCAATTGTGGAAATTTTATAATTATGTTTAGCAATGAGTTTGAATTTTTCAATAGCCTGTCCTAACTGTCTTTGTTGAGTTAACAGTTCAGCATTTAAATAATCCATAAAAACTTTTTTCTTATCATTACTATTATTATCATAGTGTTGGTTTATCAAGTTTTTTAACGCGATTAAATCATTAAAATAAGATTCTGATGGTGATAAATAATCTAGTTCTTTTTCGATCATTTTAAGTGTGCTATCCGGGTTCCCGGTTAAAAATTGGATTTGAATTTTCTTTTGTCGAATTGTTTGATTTCTCTCAACAAGCAGCATTTCATCTATTAATTTATTAGCATTCTTTATTTTACCCTGGGCAAGAAATACATCAGCCTGTCTAACAATTATCTTTTCCCAGAGAGAATTTTTTGGGCTTTTTTCTAAAGCCGTTTGGAAAAACTTTTCTGCACGATCATAATCTTGTAAAATTCTATATTGGATTTCTCCCATTCTAAAATATGCTTCAGTAAGAATATTTGATGATGGCAGACTATGCAACAGAGAGTCATAGATTTCTAGACTTGTTTCTAGGTGGGTTGGCGAAATTGAAGTATTTAATTCATATGTGTATTTGAAAAAGTGATTTTTATCAAAAAAGTATGGTATGAGATTTGACTTATTATTTGGAATTACTTGATCCTCGAATGTTTTTGCAAGTCCCAGAAGAGCTTTACCCATAATTTCAGATTCATTGCTTTGCTTTAATATGTAATTATAAGAGTCAATTGCAATCAGGTATGCTTTCTCTTTTCTTAGATCATCACTAAAGTCCAACCATCTTTTTTGATCCCATGTCCCACTAGAGGCCCAAGCTTTATAAGAATTAAATGCGTTATCATAGTTCTGTAGTTTGAAATACACATCTGCTAAAATCGGGAGGAACTGGCCAGGATTTTCATCAGAGGCTTTTTCTAATTTATTCAGTATTATATTTCTTGAATCTGAATTATCAGTCATTTTAATTATATTTCTTTGAATAATATTTGATCGATCGGATTTAAATTTTAAGTTTAATAGGTATTCATCCATTGCTTTATTATACATTTCTTTTGATTGATAAAATAAACCAGCCTCATAAGAAAGGAATGAATATCCAAAGTTTTTTCTACCAAACAAAACTAGTTCCCTTAAATCGTCTTCAAGGTTATACTTACCATATAAGGATATCATAATTCTAAAATAAGAACGATTATTTTTGAATTGGTCAACGATACCATTTGTCCAGATATTTTTGGCTTTTTCAATATCATTATTTAAATAATATAATTCACCTAGTTCAGTGAAAGCTTGAACATCATTAGGTGCCTTTTGTAAGTGAGAGAGTAAAAATTTGATCCCTTTTTCATATTGTTCATATTTCATGAAAATTCTTCGCAGACGGGTAATTACCGTATAATTATCGGGATTCTTTTTGTACAGGTCTGATAAGATAAAAATTGCGCTTTCAACATCTCCTTTCTTTTCATGTAACTCCGCTGTTTTTAATATGCTTCTTAAACTATAACTATTTTGGATTGCAATAATCTTATTTTCGGAAAACATGATAAAAAAAATATAAAAATAGATTTTAATTACTGGCATCATTATTGATTTGACTTTTTTTTACTTCAATTTGACTTAGAGAGTTAAAATATCTTTTGATCATGTTTTGATGATTACGTGAATATCCTGCTTTAATAGCTCTGGTCAGTGCTTCAAGTGCAAGACTTTGTCTTTGACCAAGATCTTTTGGTAAACCACCGGGACCAGTAAATAGTATTGTTGGATCTGATGAAATTGATTTTCTCTCTTCTTTGTACCCTCTCTTTGTCATTGATGTTTGACTATTTAACATTCTAGAGAGAATTCGTTTCTGTCTTTCCTTTGTTTTAGTGTCATATCGATTATTTTTTAGATCTTGGATAACGTTGTCCATATCTAATTTTACACCTGAAAGATCTCCGGTTTTGTTTGAACCTGATTTTTTCATTTGATTAGCTAATTCATTAAGTGATTTCCGAATTGCTTGTTGCTGCTTAAGCATTTGTTGCATAATCTGTTGTTGTGCTGATGCGGCCATTTGCCCCAATGCTAGTTGTGTACCCTGTTGGTTTAGATTCTGTTGCTGGCCAGCCATTTTTTGCATCATTTGCAAAAATTGTTCTATACCGCTTGATGAGCCAGATTGTTGCATTTCTTTCATGTTTTTATAAATTTCTAGGGCCGCCTCGTTTAGACCCTCAACAGCTGAATTTTGGTTTTGGGTAGCTATAGATATTTGTCTATCAGTTAGGCCTTGTTTTGATCCCTCCATACCAGAATTTGCTTTGCCCATAGCTCGACCTATGTTAGGTGTTACTGCAAATGTTTCTTTTGATAATTCCATCATTTGATCCATAATAAATTTCAATTGGTCTTGAAGCATTTGTTGTTGAACTGCAAAATTTCTAAGACGTGGAGAATTTCTTGAAGTACTTGCCAATTCGTCTCTTAATTGCTCTTCCTCACCCGATAGGTATAGTAGATCTTGGATAACTTTTTGGAATTTTTCTACCATCTCATTCACTGTTTGTTGTTGAAAATTATTTTTTATATCTGCTAATTTGTTTATGACTTGTTCCATACTTTCTAAGGACTGTTCACTAGTTTGACTGGCTTCAGAGAGGTTCTGTTTTTCTAGATTTTGCATAGTCTCATTAAACAAATCTCTGGTTTCATCAATAATAGGTTCCTGGATAAAATTTTCTAATTCAACAGAAGTTTTTTCATTAAATGGCTTTACGGCGTCTTGGGTTTTTTCAATTAATTTAACTATAGAATCCCACTCATCTATATTTCTTTGCTCCTCTTGCTGTAACTTAGCAAGATTAGAATAATCTTCAGGATTTTTTTGATTTATTTCTTTATCAAGCATATTTTGTTGTTCAGCAAGTTGTTCTGATCTTGTTAAAAGTTCATCTAATTTCTGTTCAGCCTGCAATCTTTTGAAGATATCAATGAAGCGATCCAAATCTTCTTCAACCTTGGCAATATTCTCCTGTAATTTGCTTAAATTTTCTTGAATTGTTTCAAGGTCAAGTTTTTCAAGTGCTTCATTTAGTTCTGTCATTGAGTTCATTAGTTCTTCAGGCAGAACGTTATCAATTAATTCTGCAAGCTCTTTGAATTTTTTTAGTAGAGACGGTGAAAAAAGATCATGCTTTTCACTGTCTTCGATTATAGAACTAAGCATTTCTTCCATCTTTTCCATGGACTGAAATTCTTCATTTAATTGGCTGAGGGTATTTTCTATTTCCTTTTTTTGGTCCCAATCCAAATCCGTTGTTTTTAGAGCTTCTAAGTTTAATTCATCAATTTTTTGGTTGAGTTTTTCTAATTCATCCAAATTTTCATTTAAGTTGTCAAAAAATTCAGATTCGTTTTGCTCAATCGATACATACAAATCAGATAAAGAAGGAACTCTAGCCTTGAATACTGATGAGATCGTTTTCTGAGGTCCCGAAATAAAATTATTATCTGATAGTTCAAAATGAAAGTGTACCTCGTCATCAGGCATTAACGAAAGGTCAATTAGGGACCAGGTAAATTTAATTGATTGTCTATTAGTATCTGTTTTAAGCTCAGTAAGCTTAAATATCTCAGTAAAAGCATCCACGCCAAGAAAGTTAGGTCTATGGATTTCATAAACTACTTGCAAATCTGAAAAACCATAATCGTCCTCAATGTCTATTAGAAGTGGAATAGACATATCACTACCAAGTTCCGTTAATAGTTCAGGTTTAATAACATTTAATATAGGTTCATGGTCAGGGATGATTTGAAGGCTATATGGAACTGGGTCTCGATTAGTAACTCCTCTTTCATCTGCAATATTTACAGTAAGTTTACCTTCATCATCTAATAAAAAGCTACCTTGAGCTTTATTGTCAATTATCCTCATATCAATCTTTTCTTCATTAATATTAAAATAAGCAAGTCCAAGCATTCTGTTTGATGATAGGCGAACATCTATACTTGAACCTTTTAATCCTTGAATGACTGCAATATTTCCTTTTTGAGTCTCAGTAGATAATTTTGTGTATGCCGGTGGAGTAAGCGTAATTTCAAAAAATTCAAAGACTGGTCTGTCAGTCACAAATATTGTGTCAGGTTTTGATACGACCTCTTTCCACGCCTCCCAAAAATGATAGGATGGGACAAACGCTTCATATGCGTAATCTTGGAAAAGCTCTGGAATTTCAAAACTATAAAATCCTGAAGAACTACGTCTTGATGAAAGCTTTAAGATAAGTGAGTCACGCCGATGGCTAGCTTTTTGCGATGGTAATAATCTTAAAAGTATGGAATCTGGTTTTGCGCCAGAACAATGAAATTTTATTTTAGCTGATTCTCCTCCTAAAATGTGAATATCTCCGCTTAAACTTATTAAAGAAAATGGTTTTGGTGGATCATATCGCACAGTGGGGTTGTACCATCGTACGAATGCATCTGCGGTATTTTGATAATTAATGGAGAAAAATATTATAATCAGAAGCCAAACAGCAATAATTGTATATTTTAGAGAAATAATTTTATTGTCAAAGAAAAAGTTATCAAAATTGGTTTTGCCTAACTTTTCCCTGATGGATGTAATATAAGATTTTACTAATTCTTTGGAGAGACTATGATCGAGTGAATCATCTAGTTGAGAAGCATTAAAGATCGAATCTGGACTGTTTGGAGAAATATAATTCCCAATTTCATTTGCAATTGTTTTTGTTTGATATCGTATAATTTTGTTTTTTTGCATTTGAATCCAATATAGGAACATGCAACAAGTAATTATTGACATTATGGAGAGCAGAGCAAGTATAATTAAAAGTTTTGTTGAGGGGATGAAATAAAATATTACTTCCAATTGAACTATTACAAAAAAAAATATAGATACAAATATTAGTAATAAAAACGCAGAAATCCTCAAATCTTGCAGAAATTTGAATTTTCTAACCTGGATAATATAGTCTTCTATTTTCATCTATTGTGTTAACACAAAATGTATAATATTTGTTCCCATCTTTAGTGCTTTTTCCCGTATTTCCCAAGGGTCATTATGAACGCTTTCATCTTCCCATCCATCGCCAAGGTCAGATTCGTAAGTATAAAGTAAAATAAGTCGGTTTTTTTCAAATAAACCGAGGGCTTGAGGTGGCATATTATCATGTTCGTGTATTTTTGGAAGACCTCTTTTCAGCAAGTAAAATGATGAAAAAATAGCATGGTCATTAGGTAAGATAACTAAATCTTTATTTGGGAATAGTCTCGATAACTCCCTCCTGAAGGATTTATCCATGCCATAATTGTCATCTGCATGTAAAAAAGCCCCATTAATTAACATTGATCTGAGTATAATTATTTCTTCATCTGTAAAACGAATGTTACCGTGCCCTGTTAGATATAGGTACGGATAAAATGAAGCATCTGAATCTGTCAATTTTATTCTTATTTCTTCAGGGTTTGCAGAAATAGAAGTATTCTTGTTCAAAAACTCAAGGAGATTTGGGATGCTACTAGGGTCGCTATACCAATCTCCTCCTCCACCATAATGTATCCTCGCAATTGTAAACCTTTGAGCAAAAACTATATTGAATACAAATATAAAGATTGGTAAATATGGTTTCATTTTTTTCAATATTTTTTATGCAAAAAGGTTCGTTTTTTAGTATGGGTAAATTACCCTGAAATTTATTAGTGTCTTCTTTTAAAAATACTTATAATAATATAATTTATTAGATAAATGTGTAATTACATCATAAAAAATTATTTATTACTTCTAATTGTTTTCGGACCTTTATTTGGTCAATTAAACAAAAAAAAGGAGCCTAAAACTTTTTTGTTTGGTCTAATTAAATTTGATAGTGAATCAACTTATGAATCTGGATATTGGTTCGATAGATGGTTCCGCTCTCGAGAATTTGCTGCTCCGGTCAATTTTATTCCTATTGAATTGAGGTATGGTATAGGGTTTAATGGTGATTTTTCAGGAAGTGTTTCAAACCCATCTGCAAAAGATGAAAAAAATAATATAAAATATGAAGATGGTTCTATTGAGCAACTTGAGCAAGGTATTTCTAATATTTGGGGTCCATCTATTGAAATAGATCTTGGTTTGATTAACCTACCACATTACCTAATTAATACTACTTGGATGAACATGATGACAGGTTTTACATTTAGGAGGAGCACGCTTTTTTCTCCAGCTCTTTTACCACATGAAGCATGGGGCAATACCAATGCTAATTGGAAGGGGGAAAAGAAATTTTCGCCCTTTATGAATGAAATTCTGCTTACTAATGTGCTCCAGTGGCAACCTTTTAATTTTTGGTATTTGAATTTTAGATATTCGTACGGTTTAGCGACTACTAAATTTTATTCATCTGATAATGAGAATTGGGATAAGTCACCATATGGGTCAGGAACATCATCGGCCTTTGGTTTAGGTATTAGATTTATTATTGACTCAGGAAAATCAAATAGGTATACACTTGGTATTGATTTGCGCCATTCATACTCAAAAATAAATTCAATTAACGACCCTGGAGATCTTACGCCGATTAAGAATTTTGATTTGGTTAATTATGGTCTGTATTTAACAATTTCAGCATTTTATGGTGGTAAAAAAACAATTGGAGATAGAGCTAAAAGAAAATATTTCCATAGAGATTATATTACCGCTAGAACTGAATTTAAAGATTTCCTTTATAAATATCCTTCCCATTCAAATTATAGTCGAGCTTTGAATTACTTAGAAATTTGCGATCGTAAAATACCTTATGTCATTATGGGTGAGGGCGTCAAGTTTGATGATTTAGGGAAAACACAACAAGCACTATCTAAGTATTTTGAGGCAAAATCATTGGTGAAAAACGATAGTGTTATTCTAAGCGCTTTAGAAGGAAGAATTGACCAAATTGCGCTAGATTTAATGAACAAAGCAGAAATGCTTTTACCTGAGGAACGTTATGATGAGGCAATGACTATTGTAAGGAAAGTCGCGAAATTTTCAGAGCATGGCAAAAAAGCTCTGCGGAGATTTAAATCATATACAATTTTAGGTAATGGTAAAAAATTGCAACTAGCAGGGTTTATAGGAAAAGCTATGGGGAAATATGCTGAAGCATTAAAAATAAATGGAGAGCTTTTGTATATGGTTAAAGCTCTCCAATATAATGCTGGAATTCAAATGGTCAATTTAGCTAACGAAGCAGACGAATTTGATGAAATTTTTCTTGCAATTGAATCTCTAAAATATGCTAAAGAGTTAAGTGGAGAAATTGGAAGTAAGAATGAAATTCTTTTGATAGAGCTTGAAAAAAAATTGGAGAATTATGATGAATTCAAAATCAAATTAAGAGTTGAAGAAAGAATGAACGTTGCAAGAAAAAAACAAACATTAGCACGATCAGAACGTTTAGAATTGGGAATGTCAATTTCTCAAATTGAAGACCTTATGGGTAAACCACATGAAAAATTAGTAAATGCTAACTATGGTAAAATAAACAATCAATTGTGGATATATTTTGTGAGTAAGAAAACATTACAATTATCTTTTCAAGATTTTTTATTATTCAAAATTGAAGAGATTTAAATTTATAGTAAATGGGAATTTTTTGAAATAAAGATTAGTTCGTTAATTATTACCTTAAAAATACCTGCTGCAGGAACTGCAAATAACATCCCTATTGGGCCCAACAAAAACCCGCCAATTAATAAAGAAATCATTACTAACATTGGGTGCAAGCCGGTGCTTTCACCTACAACTATTGGGGTGACAAAGTTATTATCAATTTGTTGAATTAAAAAAAACATTAGAATGATATCTAAAATAAAAAAAGGGGAAGGAATTGTACCAAAAAGATAGTGACTCATTGCAAGAGGGTTATCCATGTTATTCATAATTGAGATCAATATAGCGGGTACCATCCCCACAAAAGGTCCAATCATTGGTATTAAATTTGCGAACCCAGCAATTATGCCTATAAAAATAATCAATGTTAGATTTGCACCCATCTTATTCAAAATAAAAAGACCAGCGATAGACATAATTGCCACTGTCGATGCAGCAAGTAATTGGCCCATTAAAAATTTTGATACCTGTTGTTCAATATTATAGATCAAACGTAATCCTAATTCAAAATATTTGTTTGGTATGAATTGTACAAGAGATCTCTTAAAACTATAATATTCGACTAGTATAATTATTGTAAATATTAGACTCATTACTAAAATTAATAAAATATTTCCAGTTGTACTTAGAACACTTAAAATATTTTGAAAAATGGTATCTAACTTTCCCTGAAGTGTTAAAACAATCTTTGAACTTTCTGGAATTAAATTCAAAATTGGGTTTGGGATTACAAATTGAACTTTATCCCATAGAGTAGTCAAACTTTTTACAAATATTTCATCCTTTAACTTTTCAGAAAAGATTTTAATTTGGTAACCAAAGTTTGATAGAAAACTACCTAAAAACCAGAAAAAAGATATAAAAGAAGTTAACATTACAAAAAATACACTAATACTGCGATTACCAATACTTCTTTCAATTTTATCAACAATTGGCAGGAAAATAGAAGTTAAAATGAACGCGATTATAATCATTAACATAACAGGCGAAACAAACGGAAATATGAGCCAAAAAATTGTTAAACTAAGTACCCATGCAAATAATCTATAAATTTTATGAGCTGCATCCATTTGGGTTACTTATTTTTTAAAAGTTCGTTAGCTTGTCTCAGCCTTTCTGCTAATACTTTTGCAAGGTTCAGCAAAATTTTATTACCCATTTGGGGAAAGCGAGAAATAATAGACATCAGATCTGTCCTAAAAAACCCAATTAAATTAGTTGGGTCATTTGCCTCCGCTTGAGCAGAGCGCGTTTCTTTATCTAAGAGAGCCATTTCTCCAAAAAAATTATTTTTAGTTAATGAAGCAAAATTTGTTTCAGAGTCAGGGTCTTTGATTTTAACAGATCCAGATAAAACTATATACATCCCTTCCCCTGGAGAATCTTTCTTGAAAATTATTTCTCCTTTTTTATAGTTCCGTTTATGGACCAAACGCGATATCTCTCGAAACTCTTTTGATGTTAAATTATCAAAAACGGGTATTGACTCAAGACTTTGAATGACTGGATCCTCATCATTCTTTTTAATAAAATAATTTTCCCACATAGGTTTCATTTATTTTTTCTTTCAATTTCTTTTATAGTTTAGATCATAAAGATTTTGAAAACAAGTTTTGGATTTATAATAAAAAATCATCATTGTAGTTCGGAGATGATTTTGCCTATTTTTGAATCTATGAAGTTTAACATTAACGCTTTGGTAATTAGCTTTTTTATTTCTATTGTTGCTGGTCAAACAAGGAATCGGGACTATAATGAGGAGTTGAGATACCAAAATGAAGCAATAAATTCCTTAAAAGATGAGATTAATTCATTGAGACAAAAAATTAAAAAGACTGAATCAAAAGAGCGCTCTACAGTTAGACGCATCTCAACTTTGGATGAAGAAGTCGCATTGGTTTCAAAATTAATTCAATCCTTGAAAAATGAAGAGAAGAAAACAAGAAATAGAATTGTAATATTGAAAAAAGATTTACAACTAAACGAGCAAGAATTAGAATATTTGAAACTAAGATATGAACAACGTGTTGTTAACACGTTTATGAAGGGAAAGCTTACAGATTTAGAAAAAGTAATGTCATCTACTTCTTGGAGACAAGCAATGTATCGCGCCCATTACCTTAAAGTTATTTCAGATATTGAACAAAATATGACAAAAAAAATAGAGCGACTATTAATTGAAATTAGTAAACAGAAATTAGATCTTGAAGCCGCATTAAGAGACAACATTAATTTAAAGCGGGAGAAAGAAAAACAAATGCAATCTCTAAGAAATATGAAAATAAATCGTCAAAAAGAATTGACGAGAATAAGGACAGATAAAAAAGCACTTGGCAGTTACATTGCAGAGAAATCTGCTGGGATTAAACAATTAGAGAGCATCATTAAAAAGATTCTTGAAGATAAATCTAGGTTTGAAAGAGAAGATCGAATTCGAAGACAAAGAGAGGCCATGCGCACAGAAAGCTTTCAAAATTTGAAAGGGCAATTGCCTTGGCCTGCAGATGGTAGAATTACATCGAAGTTTGGCCGTCAGTGGAACTCACAATTGAAAACAACTACTGAAAATCCAGGCATTGATATTAAAGGTCAGCCTGGATCTCCTATTCGTGTTGTTCTCAGTGGTGTCATTACTACGATTACCTATATACGTGGATATGGAACTACTATAATTGTTGATCATGGTAGCGGTTTCTATTCTGTTTATAGCCATGTGACAAATATCCAAACAAGCGTAGATAACGAAGTAAGATCGGGAGATACCATTGCATATATGGGAGAGTCAGGTTCTATAAATGGATCAAAGCTTCATTTTGAGATCTGGGGTAAAGGTCAAAAGCTAGATCCAGAAAAATGGCTGACAAAAAGGCAATGATGGAATTTAACATATTAGAAAATCAGGAAAAGTGTTGGGATCGGTTGATTAAAATTGCATCGAAAGGGAAAACAGGAAATGCTTATCTTTTTACAGGACCTCCTGGTAGTGGGAAAGAAGCGATCTCTATTTTATTTGCACAGTATTTAAACTGCAGTAATCCTAAAAAAAAGTCTTGCGGAAATTGTTCATCTTGTCACCGATTTAAAAACTTACAGCATGAAAGATTACATCTTTTATTTCCACTTCCAAAGGCAACAAAAAAAACAACAGATACGAACCCAATTAGCAAGATTCATAGCGAAATAATTAATGAGGAAATTAGAAAAAAGTCTTGTGACCTTTTCCATAAAATTAAAATAAAAAAATCTAATCGAATATTAATTGATTCTGTAAGAGAAATAAGGAATAAACTTTATCTTAAAAGTAATCTTTCTGGAAGAAAGGTCGTCATAATTTTTGATTCTCATTTAATGTGTTTAGGACAGGCCGAGACAGCAAATTCGTTACTAAAAATTTTAGAGGAGCCACCCAATAATACTACATTCATCCTGGTGACAGATTTTAAAGATTTATTAAACTCAACCATTATATCTAGGTGCCAAGAAATTAGGATTCCAAGATTGACAGATGAGTCAATTCAAAATTGGACAAAATTAAGTTCATATAAAAAAGACCAAATAGCGTTAATAGTTGGTCTCAGTTTTGGAAATTTACATGAGGCCAAAAAGCTCATGAAGCGTCCATTAGAAGAATGGTTAGATTTAATTGAAAACATGGTTAATACCTATACCATACCAAATGCTGAAAAATGGGATTTGTTTATAAAGGGATACGGAAAACTAGCAGTACAAGACCCAGAATTATTCGAATTTCATATGAAGTTATCAATGATTTGGTTTCTAAGCCTATATCGTTTAAAAAGTAACATATCCCATATTTTGCATGAAACCCATTTAAAGTCTGGTTTAAAAATATTTTTATCAAGATATCCAAATACTGACTTGTTAAAAATATCTCTAATCTTAGGCGAATCTAGAAATGCTTTGAAAAACAATTTGTATATGCCTCTATATTTAACCAATCTTTTGATAGAGGTTCAAAGTAACATAAAAAAATGAAAGAAACATTTTTTATAACAACGCCAATTTATTATGTGAATGATAAGCCTCATATTGGTCATGCTTACACAACAATTCTAGCAGATGTAATAGCTAGATTTCATCGAAATATTGGGATAGATACGTTCTTCTTGACTGGACTAGATGAGCATGGACAAAAAGTTCAGCTAGCAGCAGAAAAGAATGGTATAAATCCTATTCAACATTGTAATAATATTGCACCTAGGTTTACCCAATTATGGGAAAAATTACATATTTCAAATGATGATTTTATTAGAACAACTGAGAAAAGACACGAAGAAGCAGTCAAACATATTTTACTAAAAGTGTTCAATGCTGGTGATATTTATAAAAATGTATATGAGGGTTTGTATTCAGTATCAGAGGAACGCTTTATCACTGAAAAAGAAGCTCAAAGTGGAGATTACAGGGATATTAAAAAGCTTAAAGAAAAGAATTATTTTTTTAGAATGAGTAAATATCAAGATAGGCTTATTAACTATATTAAAAATAATAAAAACTTTATTCAGCCAGATCACAGAAAAAATGAAATATTAAGTTTTTTAAAAAAACCATTAGGTGACCTTTGCATATCAAGGCCTAAGAAGCGTTTGAGTTGGGGGATTGAACTACCATTTGATAAAGATTATGTCACTTATGTTTGGTTTGATGCTCTTATAAATTATATTACTGCTCCTGGGTTTTTAAGCGATAAAAAGAAATTTGATAAACTGTGGCCTGCATCATGCCATTTGATTGGTAAAGATATATTAACCACACATACTGTTTATTGGCCCACTATGTTAATGTCTGCAGGAATTGAATTACCAAAATCGATTTTTGCACATGGTTGGTGGTTAATAGAAAACTCAAAAATGAGTAAATCCATTGGCAATATAGTTAACCCAATGGATTTAATTGATGATTATGGTGTAGACCCTGTTAGATACTATTTAATGAGAGAAATGGTTTTGGGTCAAGATGCAAATTTCACAATGGATTCATTTATTAAGCGATACAATAGCGATTTAGCGAACGATTTTGGTAATCTCTTAAGTAGGTTATCAAGCCTTATAAAAAAATATTTTAATGGGAAAATTCCCGAACCAGGAATTTTTAGAAAAGAAGAAAACGAAATAAAAGAAAATGGAGAAGAATTAGTTAAGATAATTAACAAAAAAATTGTTGGAATGAGAATAGACCAAGCCATCGAAGAGATAATGCAATTTATAAGGACTATAAATAAATATATGGAAAACAATGCTCCTTGGAAACTGGTAAAAGAAGATAAAGTATCAGCATCAAGAATTCTTTATACTGCAGCTGAAGCATTGAGAATCAGTGCTCTTCTTCTATCTCCAGTTATGCCTAATAGGACAGCACTAATCATAGATGTATTAAATGCATCGGGTTCATCAGAAAATTGGGGAGGTTTAGAACCTGGTAAACTAATCAAAGAGCACCAACCTCTTTTCCCAAGACTTTAGATCTAAACTATGGTTCCCTTATCTATAAACTCTACAGATTTAGATTTTTTATGGATTGTGTTATTGTTCCTGGTTTGGTGGCTTGGAATACGACTATTTCTGTCAAAAATAACCCACCGTCCAAAATGGTTAAACTTATTATTTTTCCTAAAAAAATAAATCTAAATCAAAAGTAAAATATCTAAGACTAACTTCAAATATTATGCTAATTGATACACATTGCCATCTTTACTTTAAGGAGCTCAAAAAAGATATTCCAGGTATCATAAAAAGAGCAAAAAAGATGGGTGTTACAAGATTTATTTGTGTGGGCACTAACTTGGAAGATTCTTCTGAATGTTTAAAATTATCAGAGAATTATGATAATATTTATTCAACTGTCGGTATTCATCCCCATGATGCAAAAAATGCGCCAAAAGATTTTGTAGATAGGATTATTAAATTAAAAGATCATGATAGAGTGGTTGCCATTGGAGAGATGGGTTTAGATTACTATAGGAATATTTCTTCTCCTGAAAAACAAAAACAAATTTTCAGATCACAAATAGCTATTGCTAAGGCGTCAAAAAAGCCAATCATTTTACATAATAGAAATGCAGACAAAGATGTAATTAATATTTTATCTGATTTTCCAGATGTAATTGGAGTTGCGCATTGCTTTTCGTCAAATTTAGAAACAGCAAAGGCATTATTAAATTTAGGTTATTACATCTCTTTTTCAGGAAACTTAACATTTAAAAATAGTTTATTACCCTCTGTTGCTGAAGAATTACCTTTAGAACGTATTTTGGTCGAAACAGATTCTCCTTTTCTGAGTCCAGTTCCTTTTAGAGGCAGATTAAATGAACCGGGTAGGACAAGATTGGTTGCAGAAAAATTAGGTAGTATCCACAAGGTCCCTTTTGAACAAGTTGCAAAAATAACAACAGAAAATGCGATGAGATTATTTAATCTATCGAATCAGATTAAATAAAAAAAGAATGATTGAAAATTCTTTTCAATGAAATAAATATGAACCAGTTTAGCAAACCTTTAAAAAAAAATAAGTTTAAAAATCATCCTCACAGAAAAAGGTGGGGTCAGAATTTTTTAAAAGATAAGAATATTTTGAACAAAATCGTACGAACAATATATTTAACAACAAAAGATTCGATATTGGAGATAGGTCCGGGCAAAGGAGCTTTATCAGAAAAAGTACTGCCAAGAGTAAAAGAGATGATTGCAATTGAAATAGATCCATTACTTATTAATCATTTAAAGTCATCATCCATTTTAGATAATCTAAGCGTGGTATGTGGAGATATTCTTGATCAGAAAATTTGTGATTTGCCGATTTCCAATCCTGTCAGGGTCATAGGAAATATCCCATATAATATTACCTCTCCAATAATTTTCTGGCTTATTGAGCAATTAGAATTTTGGTCCGATGCGCATATTATGATGCAGAAAGAAGTAGCAGATCGTTTAACTGCATCTGTGGGGACGAAATCTTATGGCAGACTTACTGTGGTAACTGGAGCATATTTGAATGCGAAATATTGTTTCTCAATTTCTCCAAATGTCTTTTCTCCAAAGCCAAAAGTAAAATCTGCTATAATTCATTTCACAAAAAAAAAGTACCCCCTAGTAAAGAACAAAAACTTTAAAAGGTTCAACAGTATTGTTGCAGCAGCGTTTAATCAGAGGAGGAAAATGTTAAGTAATTCTTTATCTAAATTTGATATTTCAGATGAGACTAAAATGGAAATTGACTTTTCGAGGAGGCCAGAAACACTGGAAGTAAAAGAATTTGTTTCTTTAGTTTAAAACTTGTTTGTCTTTAATACTTCGACTAAAATCGCCGTCGTATTTTAAATGAAATTTTATTTTTCAAAAAACCACAAAAATTCCCTAAGGAGGTGATAATAGTGGTTGAAGTACAGTTAAAAGAAAAAGAATCTTTAGAAAGAGCTCTGCGTCGCTTTAAAAAGCAATGGGAAAGAGCGGGAATTCTCAAAGAGGTTAGAAACAGATCTTTTTACGTAAAACCAAGCGATGCTAAACGTGAAGCTAGGAAAAAAGCAGTACGGCGCATGGCTAGAAATGCAAGAATTGAAGCCCTTAGAAACGATCCTCGTGCAAACAAGCGAAGAAGGCGAAAACCAAAGTTTGCTAGAAGATAATCTTTGATTACCGTATATGTGATACTTTTTTTAAGCAATCATTGCCTTAACATCATATCCCATTCTTGATCTAATAAGGAATTGTCTTAAATGTTAATCAGAAGTATATCGGGTGTTAGAGGGCTAACCTCATCACATCTAACTCCAGAATTATCTGTTAAGTACGCTAGAGCCCTTCATTTGATCCTCCCTGAAGGTGCTATTATTGCAGGAAGAGATAGTCGACCTTCTGGAGATATTATTCTTTCATACATGATAAATGAACTAGTTCGCTTAGGTAGAACTGTTATAGAGTGTGGTATTGTTCCTACACCAACGGTTCAATTTATTGTTCATAATACCGAGGCAATAGGAGGATTTATTGTTACAGCAAGCCATAACCCAACCGAATGGAATGGGCTCAAGTTTTTGAGAGAAGACAGTACTTTTTTTTATCCTGATGAATGTGAAAGACTTTTTCAATTAGTTGACAAAAACCAATACCTTAAAGACTCAGAAAAAGAAGGATTTATTTGGGGTGAAAAAAATGCAATTCAAAAACATATTATATCCTGTGCAAGTTTAGGCTGTATTGATTTAAACAGAATTCAAAGAAAAAAATTCCGTGTAGTCGTGGATGCCGTAAATGGTGGTGGAGCAGATGCATTACCAGCTTTGTTAGAGTCTTTGGGGTGTGAAGTAATCAAACATAATTGTGAACCTAATGGGGAATTCACCAGAGGTACTGAGCCATTACCTGAAAATATTTTTGATCTTTGCGAACTTGTCCAAAAGCATAATGCGGATGTTGGATTTGCAATAGATCCTGATGCGGATCGATTAGCATTAGTAAATGAGATAGGAGAACCTTTAGGAGAAGAGTATACTCTTGTCTTAGCAATTAATGGATATCTTAACGAAATAAAAGAAGCACAAATTTTTGTAACCAACTTATCAACAACTATGGCTCTTGATAAATTAGCGGAATCAAAAGGAAGTAAGGTTGTCAGGTCTGCAGTTGGAGAAATAAATGTTGTGAGAAAAATGAACGAAATAAAATCAGATTTAGGCGGAGAGGGTAATGGAGGAGTGATTTTAAGAGAGGCACATTTAGGACGAGACTCTTTAGTCGCTGCCACAATGATATTAAATTGTATGTCTCAAACTGATAAGTCAATTAGTGAAATATATGAGACTTTACCAAAATTTAAATTGATAAAAGATAAGATTGATATTGAAGGGGTTAATCAAGACTTACTTAGTAATAGGGTCAGTAATTTATTCAAAGATGCGGAAAAAAATATTTTAGATGGAATTAAATTCACTTGGGAGGACAAATGGATACATCTACGCAAATCGAATACTGAGCCTATAATGAGAATATATGCAGAGGCAAAAGAATCTAAAGATGCATTAAGTTTGATAGCTAAAATTAAAGATATAGTTTAAATGGATAAAATTGTCTCCTTGATTGACCACACTAATCTAAAACCAGATGCAACGGAAACAGATATTAAAAATTTATGTATTCAAGCTATAGAATATGACTTTTTCTCTGTTTGCGTTAATCCGACTTATGTCCCAAAAGCTCTTGAAATATTGAAATCAGAGAATCCCAAAGTATGCACAGTTATTGGATTTCCCTTAGGCGCCGATTCCCAAAAAATTAAATTTATAGAAACACAAACTTTAAGAGATATTGGTGCCCAAGAATTTGATATGGTAGTTAATATTGGAGCAATTAAAGATGGAAATTATGATATAACCAAAGCAGAGATATCTGATGTAGTGAATGCAGCTGGTGGTGCTTGCGTAAAAGTTATAATTGAAACCTGCTTGTTAACAAAAGATGAAATAATAAAGGTTTGTAATATTGCTAAAGATTCAGGAGCAAACTTTGTTAAAACGTCAACGGGGTATTCACACGCCGGCGCTACCCGCGAGGACGTTATTACTATGAAAAAAGTAGTTGGAAAAAAAATTGGTGTAAAAGCAAGTGGGGGAATAAAAACAATAGTTCAACTCAAATCAATGTTAGATGCTGGCGCAAATAGAATTGGCACTAGCGCTGGCGTATCTATTATGAATAATAGTCGAAACTGATGCATATTTATTTCTGCCCTTATGGATGTTTCTAAAGAATTAAGCCTAATAAAATCATTACGTCATGGTGAAGTAGCACCTCGAGTTGGAATAATTCTAGGCACTGGACTTAATTCAATTAGTAATTTCTTGAAAAATAAATTATCAATTTCTTATGAAGAATTATCGACATTTCCCCAAATAGGTGTAGATGGGCATGATGGATATCTAATTCTTGGAGAATATAGTGATTTAGAAATAGTGATTCTTCAAGGACGCGCTCATTATTATGAAACTGGGAAAGTAGATCTAATGAAGAATCCAATTCAAGTTCTATCTGAACTGGGTTGTGAGTTCTTGATAATTACTAATTCAGCTGGCAGTCTAATTGATGATTTTAAACCTGGAAAATTAGTGTTAATTAATGATCATATTAATTTTACGGGCGTTTCCCCTTTGTTTGGTACTCCAGGGAATGAGCGTTTTGTTGATATGGTCAATGCTTATGATCCTAAGATAAGAAAAATTTTTAGAACGGTAGCAATCGAAAACAATATCCCTTTAGCCGAAGGAGTTTACTCATGGTTTAGTGGCCCAAATTTTGAGACCCCATCGGAAATAAGAGCCGCTAAATTATTAGGAGGACATGTAGTCGGGATGTCCACGGTTCCCGAAGTGATTTTGTCAAGATTTTTTGGGTTAAAAGTTGCAGCTATATCAATAATTACAAATATGGGAGCAGGTTTGAGCGAAGGACAACTATCCCATGAGAAAACTATCAAAAATGCCAATGCTGCTTCTGAATCTCTTAATGTATTATTAACTCAATTTTTAAAAAAAATAAAAGATAAATAAATGGCTTCTAAAGGAGTAGTTAAGAGAGGTCAGATTGTTGATTTATATATAGAGTCCTTAGCATATGGAGGGATGGGGCTAGCAAAAATGGATAATTTTGTTATATTTGTTAAAGGTGCAATTCCTGGACAAAAAGTATCAGCAAAAATCTATAAAAAAAAGGGTGGTTATGCGGAAGCTCAAGCAACGCAATTGATAAATGAATCTCCTTATGCCATTAAACCAAAATGCAATCATTATTGGATCTGTAGCAAAATTCAAAATCTATCTTATGAAGAACAGTTAAATGAAAAAGCTTGCCAGGTTAAAGATGTCTTCTCAAAACTTGGTGGCTTTACGGACTTTAAGTTAGACTACATAAAAGGGGCTAAAAACATTTATAATTATCGTAATAAAATGGAATTCACTTTTTCTCCGAATCGTTGGGTGCTTACAGATGAACCAGAAGGAGTGGATCGCTCTTTTGCGCTAGGTCTTCATATTCCTGGCAGGTATGATAAAATACTAGATATAAACAATTGTTTTTTGCAACCGGAAATAGGGAATCGTGTACTTTCCATTTCTAGAGATATGTGTTTAAAGTATGAACAACTTAAGCCGTATAATCCTAAAAACCATATTGGCTTTTTACGCTTTTTAATGCTCCGTTTTGGTTTTAATACTGGTGACTTTATGGTAAATATAGTCACATCATATGATGATATTAATAAATTATCTCCTTTAACAGATATGCTATTAAAAAAAGTACCTGAAATCACATCAATGGTCAATAATGTTAACACCCGTAAATCAGATGTTTCTTTCGGTGAATACGAAACGCTTTTATATGGGGAAACCCATATTAAAGAAAAAATACGGGACTTAACTTTTGAAATTTCAGCAAATTCTTTTTTTCAAACAAATACATTTCAGGGAGAGGTGTTATATAAAGAGGTAGAAAAATTAATTAATTTCAAAGGTGATGAAATAGTATATGATTTATACTGTGGGACCGGAACTATAGGGCTTTTTCTTTCGAAAAAGGCAAAAGAAGTTTATGGCTTTGAAGTTATTAGATCTGCACTGGATGATGCCGAAAAGAATGCTGACTATAATAATATCGGGAACATTAATTTTTTAAAAGCCAATCTTGATACTTTCTTTAAATCAGGTCAGCTTCCAAAAAAAATACCTAAACCAAATGTAATAATTATTGATCCACCGCGTGCAGGAATGCATCCAGACATGGCACAATATTTACCAAAATTAGAAGCTGAAAAAATTATCTATGTTTCTTGTAACCCAACAACACAAGCCAGGGATGCGAAAATATTATATCAAAATGGTTATGAAATAAGAAAAGCTGTAATGGTAGATATGTTTCCTCACACACCACATATCGAAACAGTGATGTTATTTTCTAAGCAGGGCTTTTGAAAAACGTGATTCAGGTATTTTAGTATCAAACTCAACTTCATCAATAACCCATTCAGTGCCTTTACTATTTCTTTTTAGTTCATCTTTATATATGAATTTCGATGGGAACCAACGGTCTTTTACTTGTATAAAATTACTTAATGTAGATGTTTTAAGTAATTTCCCACTTTTAGCATAGAGTTCTTCTTTTACGGGGAGAAAATATTCTTTATCGACCCAAGCTTTTCTTTTTGGGTAGGGAAGCCCCTTCACAGTTGCTTCCATAAATATAACCCAATGGTCTCTATCATTTATTTTTTCTGAGCTAAATATATTAGCTGTATAAATTTCTTTTAAAGGGCGGTCCTCCATCATATCATTGTAGGACATATCAGAACCCATCACTGACTGACGGAGCATGTGCCCTGATATCTGTATTACACGATCTGTCTGGGGAGAATAAGTCCATAGTTTATCATTTAATTTTAACATTTTTGTTCCAGCCTCTCGCGCAGGTGATGTGTATTCAGTGAAGGATTTATCAAAGCCAATAACCCAATTTTTAGATTCAATAGTTCGACTAGACCGTCTACCGTGTACCACCATTTTACTTTTCATAATTCTACTTTTTGCATTTAGGTTTCTATCCATTTCTGCGATGATTTGATCAACAGTTATATCCTCACCTTGACCAGTTAGGAATGATAAAGATATGATATATATAAATATTTTTATCATGATTCAAGTTCCTTAAATAATTGGGACATTTCACGTTTGTATATAGCGATCCCTGCTAACATAGTCCCAAGTACCGTGGCAATTACTCCTGGAATAAATCCGATATAGTATAGATCTGGGGTAACCTGTGCATATAATACATTTGGCATTACCATAGATGTTGTTGACATACTTGACACTACCTCAGAATAATCAATACCATATTCTTGGAAATAATATGTTAGGGTTAAACCTATACTTGTACCAGTAATCGTACCAATAAATCCAATGAGAACAGCTTCAATGATCATTGAGCGATAGACATCCCCTTTTGATTCTCCAATTGCAAGACGTAAACCGAATTCACCATGTCGTCTAAGCCCATTCATGAGCCCCATATTCCAAAGAACTATGGTAACGATAACTAAAAAGACTCCTCCAATAATCATTAAAAAGGCATCAACGAAATCAACCATGGTACCCATTTGCTGGCTAGAGTCACGTAATGCCATCATAATTGGGCTGAAGATATCAGATGTGTCAGAATAGCTATTATTATAATTTGATCGGAGACTGACTGCTTTACCATCATCATAGAAAAGAGAATGTGTAAAACCAAATATTTCGGATGCTGCATTTTCCATGTCCAAAGCTTTTCTAGCGCCTGAGATATCAACAAGCATCATTTGTTTATCTGATTGCCCTTTATGTAAATCAAATGTTCCCACTACTAAAAAATTATATGTAGTGAATGCGTTATGCATTGTGGTTCCGATGTAGGTCGCTGTGTCTCCAAGGGAAATATTTAGTTTGGTTGCTAATTTTTGACTTATCAATACTTCATCAGAAGTTTTTGGGAGTCTTCCTTTAACAAGGTTTTTATCAAGTCCCCAGATCTCAGTCATGCGTGAATTCTTATTGAGTAAATCAATTCCCATGGCAATAACTGGCCCTTGTTCTTTTGTTTCACCATTATTATCAGGCATATCGATTAGCCCACCAAACGTTATTCTGGGGCTCCAAAAATGGTCTGTATATTTTTTCTTTAAATTAATTATTATTTGATCGACATCCAATAGAGCAAGATCATTCGGAAGCATTTGACTCTCTTCTTTATAGGCGCGAGTCACTACCTTCTCATGCCCTGAAATAATTACAGCGGTATCTAAAAAAACATTATTCATCGAGCCTCTCATGAAACCAATGGCAAAGATGACAATGGTTACAGTTATTGTAATGATGATAACCGGGAATAGGCTACGAGAACGATCTCGTAAAAGACCTTTAGCAAGAAAATGTATCATGTAACTGTTTTCCCTCTTAAAGCATCTGTAGGTTTCATTTTAGCTATACGTCTTGATGGTAAATAACTGACAATAATTACAATAAAAAAAACCAAAATTGTTGTAGTGATGATTAAGCCTATAGAGTAAACAGGTATAAGTTTTTCCGCTATCATAAAGCCCATTTCCTGATAGTCCATTGGCATGGGAATACCATGTTTTGCTGTCCACCAAAGAATTACGCCAAAGGGGAATACTGTTAATGCTGAAGCTAAAACAGCATTGATACCACCTTCCACTGTGAAAAGGGCAACAACCTTTGTTCGTGTCATTCCAAGAGCCATTAATGTACCAATCTCTTTTCCACGTCTGAAAATTGATAAGACCTGAGCATTAAATATACCCATTGCAGCTAATGATAAGAGGATTGCAAACATAATTTGATTACCCGGTTTATCTGCTTCAATAGCTGCTTCGATATCTTGAATTAAATAATCTACATCTCTATGAATCCATGCTCCAGAATTATTTACCCTTGTTTCTTCTTTAGCATAAGAAACATAGGTAGCCTCATTTTTCATTTCTAACATTTCTTGGGCTTTTGTGATTGGTATCCAGATATTTCCGATATCTAGTTTAAAGTTTTCGGTATCCATTATATGTACAACCGTTCCCTCATCAGCATCATATGTACCATCAGAGTCAATCCATCGGATAGTAAAAGAATCACCAATGTTTAACTTTGTATTATTTGCCATTCCTTTACCAATTAATACAGGTATGTTTACATCGTTGCTTTCAGATAGACTTTTAGTTGGTATGTTTACAATATTTTGTCTAGGGTCAATTCCTTTCATAACAACTGGCATGATTCGGCCATTTGGATAGATTGCTGCTTGGCTTACTAGTATTGGAACAGCTTTTTTCTCTTTGACCAAGGATTCAATCTCCAGTGGTAAAACGGAATGAGAATCTTCAAATAACATTGGTTCCATTGGATCATATAACGGATGCCAATAAGCACCACCAGCAATTTCTGTATCAATTGTGACTAGCTTTGCATGTTGGCGCATACCATCATACAGTCCTGTAATGAAAATGATCATAAAAAATGATATTGATGTGACAAAGACATTTAAAAAAGTTCTGAGTTTAGCTCCTAATAAATTTTTTAATGCTATTTTGAATAACATTAAATATCCTCTTTTTTTGTTTTTTCATCATGAACAATATTGCCATCCTCTAAACGAATAATTCGTTTTAAATATCCCATTATTTTCTCGTCATGAGTAGCAAACACAAAAGATGTATCGAGTTCGTCATTAAGTTTTGTGAGGATTTGCATAATGTTATGAGAATTTTCGGCATCCAGATTAGCGGTAGGTTCATCTGCCATGACAAGTACTGGCTGGTGAACAAGTGCTCTGGCAATTGCCGTTCTCTGACACTCTCCCCCACTAAGCATGTTTGGTTTTGAATCACGTTTACCCGTTAGTCCTACCCATTCGATGGCCTGATTAACTTTCTTTGTCCTCTCATTTGGGTCTATTTTATTTAGTATGAGTGGTAGTTCTATATTTTCGAAAACCGTGTACACTGGTAGTAGGTTATAACTTTGGAAAATAAAGCCCATATATTTTCGTCGCAGTTTGGCACGCTCATTATGTGTAGTGTTATCCAATGAATGATCCAAAACACGTATTGTTCCTTCACTTGCAGAGTCTAAACCACCAATAATATTTAACAAGGTTGTTTTTCCTGAGCCCGATGGACCTACAAGGCCAGTAAACTCACCTTTGTTAAGGTTGAGATCCACACTTTTCAAGGCAGTAAAAAAACCGCCACCAACCGGAAAACGTTTTACTAGATCTTGTATTGCAATTACAGTATTGTTCTCCATGCTATTCTCTTAGTAATTATAGATGAAAATAAATTGTATACCTGCACCAAATCCAGAGATTGATTTTGGGAGTGAATTTTCTGCTATATTATATGTATTTCTTTTTGGATTGAGTGAAAATATCATATTTAAACTATAGCTATCAAAAGTACTACTCCATCGAAAATAATGATAGTTTTTTTCTTCTGACCAATCAAATTGAGATATGTACGTAGCCGCGTGTATTATACCAATAGGAAAGCTTGCCATGATTGCAGTGTAGCTTTGGTTATTATTTTGAGTTTGATATTTATTTGAGATATTCATTGTCTCAGTCATTACTAAAACCCTATTAGCTACGGGCAATGTATAGTCGGCTCCTATTGACGATAAAAGAATTTCTGATTTTTCTGATCTGATAAGCACACTTTCATTCCAAAAGCCAATAAAACCATCATACCTGTAATCGATAGCGATCCTTGAATGAGAATCTTTAATAAAAGTCTGGTTTTGTCCGATGAATTGATTTGAACTTGATGGATCCAGATGAAGAGTAAAACCAAATTCGCCAATCGTTGAAGAGAGTTCAGTTCTTCCGCCAAGAGACAGAGTATTTAACTCACTTTTTATTAACCAAGACCATATTGAAACATTATTTGAAGGGAACAGTTTAAGCCTAAATGCATTGACTCCATTGGTTCTTCCAGTTGGGTCTTTTACATCAAAGGTGTCGAACCAAGAAAGAGGACGAAGAATTTGTGTTGGGCCAAATATAATTTTCTGAAGACCGAAACGAGCCTCTAATTTTTCACTTGAATATCTTGCCCACAGACGATGTTGTTTTTCGAAATTATTATAAAGTGAATCTCCTGCATAATCTCTTTTTAGATAGTAAGACCATTCAATGTCAAACATGGTTTGATTTGATAGTTCTTTAATAATAGAAACCGTAGGGATATAAGATATGCTTGATTCGTAGGGTGCCCAATTATTTGGAATGTTATTACTGGTGAGGCTACTTAAAGTCAGCATCCCTTCGGTTGAAAAAGATCCACATAAGAGAATGGAATGAAAAATAATTCCAAATCCTATATTTTTGATATACAACATATCTTGATGTTAAAAATACTTATAAATGAATATTATTTTTTGTTCGGGTTTGGTAAAACAAGACATAGAGCAGGTAATAGTGTAAGATCGCATATTAAAGCCGTTCCAATCATACCTGCGGATAAGAGTCCGAATTGATAAGTTGGCAGAAATGCGGACAATAATAGTATAGAAAAACCTGAAACTAATACTGAGGTAGTTACAAGCAGAGCAGATCCGGTATTGATAATAGTAGACTTAATAGCATTAACCCGATTGGAACCACTATTTAGCTCTTTTCTATAGCGAAGTAAAAAATGTAAACTGTCGTCAACGGCAATACCCAGAGCAACTGCAAAGGTCATTGCGGTTGGTGGCCTTATTGAGACTCCGATCCAAGACAAAAATCCCAGCATTGTAAATATTGGGATTAAATTTGTTATCAAACTAGCAAAAAGCATGGAGTTAGACTTAAACATTATTGCCATTATGATACTTATCATTACTAGTGCTAGGCCTAAACTACTTATTAATGACTCAACTAGGTAATCGTTTGTCCTTAATGCCACAACTGTAGTTCCAGTATAATCAATACTTAGATATTCTGGGAAAGTTGATTCAAGAGAGTCCAACTTGGCATATATTTGCTCCATTTCTGATGACGTTTTATTTTCAATTAGTCCTGTAATTCTTAAGATTTTTTTATCCTCACTGACTAATTTTATTTGGTTTTTTGTTCTATTTTTCAAAATACTCTGTATAGTTTCTGCGTAGTTGATTTTTTCATTATTTCTAACCTTCTCAATCGATTTTAATAGCTTGGAAAATGAAAAAAATCTACTCTCTTTAAGCTCATTTTTAAGTAGTGATTCTATTTCATCCAAATAAGCTAGGTGTTCAACACTTAATAATTTGATTTTATCATTGATGCTGTCGCTTTTAAAGCTCAATAAGACTTCAAATGGTAAGACTCCCCCAAAATATTTTTCCGTTAATTTTAGATCTTGATATAATTTATTTTTTGGTCTCAAGTCATCCATCAATGATGCATCTGTGGAAATATCTTTTATTTTATAAATTAATACTAGAGATATAAGCAACGGGAAAATAATGAAAAACTTTGTATATCTAGGGATTATGTCCGAAAGCCAAGATAGGAACGGCAAAAAAATATCACTTTGTTTTATTTTATATGATTTAAATAAAATAATTCCAGAGGGTACCACTAATAAAGAGACAAGCCAGGCAATCAGTACACCCAAAGATATTTCAACACCAAATTCTTGAACTATCCTTATGGATGAAGTTGTCAATGCAAAAAATCCTATTGCAGTCGTTATACTTGTAAGGAGTATTACTTTTGACATTTGCATCATCGTAAGGAGCATAGCTCTTTTAGGATTAGTAAGATTACGTAATAAATTTTCTCTGAATCTTGCTTGAATATGAATTGCATCGCTAATGCCAATTATAAAAAGTAAAGTAGGAACAATGTAGGTCATTATGTTGATTTCTAGTCCTAGAAAACCCATAATTCCAAGTAACCAAATTACTGTAATTGCAACAGTTAATAAGGGTAAAAGTATAAAAACCCAATTCCTAAAAATATAACCTAAAATTGTAATAAGTATTAGTGAAATTGGTGGCAAGAATAAGAAATTATCTCTAACCATATACCTTACATATTCTGTACGTAAAACCGATAAGCCAGAAAAAGTCCAGCCTGCAGTACTATTTGAAGTTATCTCTTTTATTTGCTCTAGAATATTTGTACGATCAGTATGATTGTTTTCACTGTCCCGTAAGCTGATTATAACTGAACCATAATTAAGATTTTTTGATAATATGCGCGATCCGATTGATGGATCCGACTGCATATATTTTAATTTTTTATAAACAGTGTCTTTTTCCCACAAAGCATTCTCGCTATGAATGTCCCCCAGCCATGCCCTTGAGTCTATATCGCTTAAACTAAAAATAGATATGATACTTAAAACCCCAGGGATACTCTCTATATCATAAATTATATTTTCAAGGTCTTGGAAAAATGTTTTATCAAAATGGTCATGAGGTTTATAAATCAGTGACATAACATTATCTTCTCTGCCGAATAAATCTCTAAAATTAAAATATTCGTTAACTGCAGGGTCATTGTTTGAAAATAAATGTTCTATTGAAAAATCAATTTTCAGCCTAGGGATAAAAGATGATAATAGAATGGTTACAAAAATAACTATCGCTAAGCTATTCTTTGGATTATTGATTAATTTGGAAAAAAATTTTTCTAACATTAAAAAGTTTTACTTTAAAAAAGGTTTATTTTTAATAATTAAAATAGCTCAAAAATAGGTTTCGATAAAAATTGAGTTCAAATAGAAACTACTCATTTATATTGATTCTAGTATGATTTTATTGCATATGAAGCCACTTTTTGTATTCTTTTAATAGTTTAATTGTAGTTACCCCAGGTTTTCCAGAGCCAATATTTACTGTATCAATTTTTGTAACGGGTATTATCCCAGAGCTACTATTTGTTATAAAAAATTCATCAATATCATGAATATTCTTTTTTTTAAGAGTCCCAAATAAAATTTCAATTGGAGATCTTGACATTAATATTTGGCGGGTTATACCAGGTAAAACCTCATTTTTTTGTGTAAAGATAACATTGTTTTTCACCCAAAAAATATTGCTCCTGCTTCCCTCGAGTAAATAATTATTGGCATCAACTAACAGTGCTTCAAAACAATTAACTTTTTTTGCTTTTTTCCATGCCGTTAAACAGATTTTATAATTTGTTGCTTTTATATCAGGATTATTCCGCTCCGCTTGGCAAGTAATGGTTTTAACACCATTGTATATATCTTGATTTAATTTTAGAGCCGAGGTGTAAATTATTAATTTTCCTTCTACCAATATGATTCGTGCTAGTTGATCAGGTTTTTCAAAATCTTTTATCACTTTAACGGCCATATCATGAATTTGATTTTTTGAATAAATTTTTTTCAACCCAATTATTTTTGCTGAATTGACTAATCTGTCAATATGCTCATCTAAAAATATGGGTCTAAAAGATAAAGTCCTAAAGGTCTCATATAGACCATTATTGAATCCAAATGTATCTTCACCTATCTTAAGTTTTTGGTCTGGTATATGTTCCCAAATCCCGTTAACCAATGATTTTATCATGGTTGAAATGAAGCTACTTTTGCAAATAATTCTTTATATTCCTCATCCATCTGCGAATCAACTGTAATTCCACTTCCAACCCCTAAGAATAAATCGCTTCCATGATTTACTATAGTTCTTATTGCAATATTAAATTGCAATACTCCGCTGGGCAATATATATCCAATAGTTCCAGTATATATCCCTCTTGGTTCTCCTTCTAATTCAAAAATAATTTCACAAGCTCGTTTTTTCGGGCAACCTGATATTGAACCACCTGGAATCATGGCAAGTAATGCTTCAATTGGTGCTAAGTTATTTTTTAATTCTCCTTTGACTAAACCATATGTATGAAAGACACTTTCTAGCTTTTGCAGTGATCTTTTTTTGACAACCTTGACTGATCCTGTTTTACATATTTTTCCAAGATCATTTCTCATTAAATCAATTATCATATACAATTCTGCTTGTTCTTTTTCGCTGTTCAATAGGTTTCGAATTTCTCTATCACTATTTTTGGATTTGGGTAGTCTTTTTATTGTTCCCTTGATAGGGCGTGTTGTTATGATGCCTTCCTCAATTTTGATAAATTGCTCAGGTGATAGACTAATTATCGACCAATCATCACCTTCGATAAATGTGCTGTAGCCAACATTGTTTCTAAGTCTATAGAACCAGAACATTTCTTCTGGTTCTGCAAATTGCACTGATTTGAAATAATTGGTGTAATTAATCTGATAGAATTCCCCTTTTTGGATGTATTTTTTTATTTTTTTAAAGTTTCTATAATATTCGCCTTTATTTATATTTAAAGTAAATGGTTTACTTTTTATTTTTTTTGAAAGATTTTTTTTATTTTTGCAGATATCAAAATCATCATATGCTCTGAAGCAGACTGCAGGAATTCTTTTTCTAGTTTCGCAAACTGGCGGTATAAATTTTTTTGTTCCAAACTCATAGGAAATGAAACCTACAATAAATTTACCTTTATATTTATCTAAAAACTTCAATATTAAACTTGATGAGTCAGATAAATCTAACGATATAGAACCTATGGGATTTCTTGCGATAATATTTTCCCACCCGGAATGTTCATTGCCATGAAAAATAGCAGTTTTTTTATTCAAAGCCATATCAAAACAGATTTAAGAAATTGCTGATAATTTTATCGCCCCTTGGAGTTAAAAAAGACTCAGGGTGGAACTGAATTCCAAAAACTGGTTTTTGCATATGGGAAATTCCCATAATTTCTTTTTCTTCTGTCCACGCGATACTATCGAAATTTTCAGGTACTGAATCTATGCAAAGCGAGTGATATCTCGCCGCTTGGAATGGAGACTTTACGCCTGAAAACAGATCTGATCCATTGTGATAAATTGTTGAGGTTTTCCCGTGAAGTATTTTCTTTGACTCAACTACACTAGAACCAAAAATACTCCCAATGCATTGATGTCCTAAGCAAACACCTAGAATTGGTTTAATTTTCCAAAAGTTCTTTATAATATTTAACGTTTGCCCAGAATCATTCGGATTACCTGGACCGGGGGAAAGAATTATTTTTTTTGGATTTATTTCTAAGACTTTTCTAGAGTTAATTTTATCGTTTGAAAAAACACGAACAGTATATCCTAATATTTCTACTGATTGGACAAGGTTCCAAGTAAATGAGTCGTAATTATCAATTATTAAAATCATATGTAAAATTATTGAACTAATATCTGCAAAAATGTTACTATTTAACTAATTTTGCCTATAACTATTGGGTATCCAATCCATTGAAAAACAAGAGCCATAATTTATTAAAATCTGGAACAATCAGTATAAGAACAAATGGAAAAATTAATACTAGATAAGACTTACAAACCTAAAAAAGTTGAAGATTATTGGTACAATCATTGGCTAAATAAAAACTATTTCAGATCTAATTCCAAATCTAAAAAAGAACCTTACACAATCCTTATTCCTCCTCCCAACGTAACTGGTAAACTAACAATGGGTCATGTTCTTAATAATACTATTCAAGATATATTAATCAGAAAAGCGAGGATGGAAGGGAAAGAAGCTTGCTGGGTTCCTGGGACTGATCACGCATCAATAGCCACAGAGGCAAAAGTGATGAAGATGTTGAATGAAAAAGGAGTAAATACTTCACAGATTGATCGTGAAGAGTTTTTAACTCATGCTTGGAAGTGGAAAGAAAAGTATGGTGGAATAATAATTAAGCAATTAAAGAAGTTGGGATGTTCTTGTGATTGGGACAGAGAAACGTTTACAATGGATAGCGATTATAGCAAAAGTGTTCTAAGTGCATTTGTAATGCTCTATGAAAAAGGATTTATCTATAAGGGCCATCGTTTAGTTAATTGGTGTCCAGTTTCAAAATCTGCTATAAGTGATGAAGAAGTAGTTCACAAAGAAAAGAATGGTCATTTATGGCATATTCGATATCCAATTGAATCAACTAGTGATTATTTAGTAGTAGCAACAACAAGACCTGAAACCATGCTTGGAGACACGGCAGTAGCGGTTCATCCTAAAGATGAAAGATATAAAGACTTTGTTGGAAAAACTGTCGTACTTCCAATTGTTGGAAGAGCAATACCAGTTATCACTGATGATTATGTTGATCCAGATTTTGGGAGTGGGTGTATAAAGGTAACCCCTGGGCATGATCAAAATGATTTTGATATTGGTTTACGACATGATTTGGAAATAATAAATATTATGAATGATGATGCTTCTTTGAATGAGAAGGTCCCAGCTGAATACATCGGTCTTTCAAGGGAAAAAGCACGCACTAAATTAGTTTCTGAGCTTGAGTCTTTAGGTTTAATTGATAAAATTGAAGAATATGTTCATAAAGTTGGTTTCTCTGAGAGAGGTAATGTTCCAATTGAATTTTATATGTCTGAACAATGGTTTATGAAGATGGATAAACTTGTAAAACCGGCATTAAAAGCAGTAGAAAGTGGCGAAATTAAATTTTATCCTGATCACTGGGTAAAGACATACAAACACTGGATGCAAAATATTAAAGATTGGTGCATAAGTCGGCAATTGTGGTGGGGGCACCGCATACCTGTTTGGTACAATAAAAAAGATCCATCAGTACTTCATGTCTCAGTAGAGGGGCCCTCTGATCTAGAAAATTGGATCCAAGATAAAGATGTTTTAGATACTTGGGCAAGTTCTTGGCTTTGGCCTTTAGCTGTCCATAATTGGCCAAATAAGAAAAATGGGGATTTGGTTAAGTTTTTTCCATCAGACACTTTAGTTACTGGTCCGGATATTATCTTCTTTTGGGTTGCAAGAATGGTTATTGCTGGTTATGAATTCATGGGCAAAAAACCATTCAAAGATGTTTATTTTACCTCACTTTTAAGGGATAAAGAGGGAAGAAAATTGAGTAAATCATTGGGAAACTCTCCTGATCCCATTGATCTTTTTCAAGAGTATGGAACGGACGCAGTGAGATTTGGGATAATGCTTATGTCACCTCAAGGGGTCGATGTTTTTTTCTCAAAAAGCCGGCTAGATATTGGAAGAAATTTTATGAACAAACTGTGGAATGCTTGCCGTTTCATCCAATTAAACACGAATTCAGATTTTGAACTAGATCTTCCAATTGATAAAGAAAAACTATCATTACCAGAAAAATGGATTCTCAGTCGAATGGAAAGTGTAATTGAGGAGATGAATCATCAATTAGAGCGTTTTAATTTTAATGAAGCTGCGAAAGTGATTTATGAATTCACATGGAGCGATTTTTGCGATTGGTATTTAGAAGTTTGTAAGGTTCGTTTCCAAAATGAGGATCTTGATCTGTCAAATGTTTCCAGAGCTATTTGTTTCCGCTGTGTCCAGGTCATATTACGTCTGCTTCATCCGTATGCTCCTTTTATAACTGAGCAGCTTTGGCTACAATTCAAACCACCAGGATCAAAAGACCTTATTGTCTCTCCATTTCCAAAGCGCAAAAATAAATATAGAAACAAAGGCACTGAACAAAAAATGGAATTACTGAAAAATGTAGTGATTTCAATACGCAGTACCCGAAGTAGAATGAACGTGCCTCACTCGAAACTATCCGAATTATTTGTAAGGTGTAAAGAAAAAGAAGGAAGGTTCTTGCTTAAAAATGCATCTTTAATTAAAACGTTATCAAAAACAAGAAAAATTAGGTGCGGATCATTAATAAGGAAGCCAAAGCAATCATCTTCATCCATAGTAGATGGGATGGAATTATTTATACCACTTGGATCGCTTGTAGACGTAGCCAAAGAAACCAAACGAATGAATAAGCGTATTCATGATATAAATAAACTAATTTCAAATATAAATAATAAATTAAATAATGAAAATTTTATTGAACGAGCTCCTAAGGCTGTTGTTTTGCATGAAAAATCTAATTTATCTAAGCTTAATGATGAACTCCGTAAGATTAAATCAAATTTGGAGAATATAATATGAGATTATCTATATTTATCCTTTTATGTTGCTGGCTTAAAGCGGAGTCAGAAGATGCAACAGTAACCATTTATAGAGATGGGACTGCGCTAATCAAACAGCCGGTTTCTTGGTCTGTCAAAAAAGGAATTAACTCAATTAATTGGAATAATTTACCTAAAAATATTCATCAAGATACTCCTTTTTTAAGTTTAGAGAATGCTTCTGTTCTATCGCAACGTTTCAATAATAAAGTTTTTACAAGTGATGATTATTACCGGGACTTGAAAGGTCAAAAAATAAATGTGAAACCTCAAGATGGTAAAATGATATCAGGGGAACTTTTAGAAATAAATCCGGTCAACTTAACTGTAAAAAACCGAAGTGGAATATTTACATTTAACAGATCAAATATATCATACATAGGAGCAATAAATCAAATTTTAAGCCCCGTTTACGAGCCATTTTTATCGTGGAGAGTACAATCTAATAAATCAGGAAACTTAAAGGGACAATTAGTATACAAATCTAAAAACTTTTCCTGGTCCACAGTATATAGGATAAAAATGGAAGATGAAATAAATGGAGAATTAATTGCTGAGGCCGTGATAAATAATAATTCTGACTTAGATTTCAGAAAAACAAGTATTCAACTTGTAGAAGGGCAACTACACAATATTAAAAATAATAAACTTTTACCCAAGAAAAATAATTATGCGATGGCACCTAGATTAGCACAAGAACCAACAATGAATAAAGATGACTTGGGAGATTATCATATTTATCAATTAAATGATTTACATGATCTGAGCGCAAAAGAGAGTGTGACAGTCCGTATGTATGGGCCTTTAAATGTAAAGTATAAAAAGACTTATGTTTTCGAAAACTCCGAAAGACGGCAGAAAGAAGAACCTTTAGAGGTTAAGATCACATTAAAAAATGTTGAATCTAATGGATTAGGTATACCTCTTCCAGATGGTAAAATAGAATTATATACATTTTCTGGCTCTGGCGGCTTAGAGTACATTGGGGCTGATAAAATGGGTCAAGTGCCCAAGGGCCAGTCAACAGACATAACATCTGGTCGTGCTTTTGATGTAATTGGAAATCGTAAAGTATTAAACTATGACCGGCAGAGAAAAAGTGAAGAAGCGGTGATTGAGATAAAGGTGACTAATGCCAGAAATGAAAATATTAATGTATTACTAGTTGAGCATATAAACGGCGACTGGATTATAAAAGACGAATCTCTAGACTATCAAAAAAAAGATGCCTCAACAATCCATTTTCCGATGACTTTAAATTCAGGTGAAACAAAAAACGTATACTACACATATCGGAAAGAGTGGAAATAATCTTGCTAGAACGTTATAGATAATAATTTATGGCAAATAGGCAATTTTTAGCATCAATATCTGAACTAGATGGAGTGGGAGAGAAAAAAGCGAAAGCCCTAAATATTCACGGTATTCATACCTTTAAAGATCTAATATATTACTTTCCAAGAAGGCATCTAGACAGAACTTCAATTATCCCAATTAGTAAATTGAGAAAAGGATTAACTGCGACAACGGTTGCAACTGTACAGGCATTTAATGAGCGATCAATTAAGAGGGGAAAAATTTTTCAGGTAATTACTTATGATGGGACTGGTATTTTGACATTAACTTGGTTTAATGGCATTAGATTTTTAAAAAGATTATTTAATATTGGTGACAAAATTGCAATACACGGTAAAATTGATTGGTATGGTGGGGCCACAATTTCCCATCCGGAATTTGATAAACTTAGTCCAGATGATGATCCTCTCTCAACTGGAGCAATAATACCTTTATATGCTCTAACAAATGAATTAAAAATTGTTGGTATTGATCAAAGAGTATTAAGAAAAATGGTTCGACAAGTTTTTCACCAAAATTTTATTTTTGACGAAATTTATCCAGATTTGATTCTTAAAAATAATAACTTAATTCCCCTCTCTTCCGCATTAGAAAATATACATTTTGCAGGCAATAAGTTTGCGCTACAAGATGCGATAAAGCGATTGAAGTTCGATGAACACTTCTTTTTGCAATTATTGATGGCCAAACGGAGAAAATATTTGAAGAATAATCGTTCTGTTTCACTAGCCGATGTTGGCCCTTATTTTAATGAAGTTGTTAAGTCGCTCCTATTTGAATTAACTGATGCGCAAAAACGAGTTATTGAAGAGGTTCATTGTGACTTAAAAAAGACAGAATCTATGAATAGGCTGCTCCAAGGCGATGTAGGTTCCGGAAAAACAATAGTGGCCATTTTAATTAGCGTAATGGCAATAGGAAATAATGTTCAGGTTGCAGTTATGGCCCCAACAGAAATCCTTGCTCGCCAACATTATCAATCGTTCAAGAAACTTCTTGATAAAGTAAAAATCCCGACTGCAATTCTCTTGGGAAATATGAAAAAGGTTCCTAGAAATTCCGTTTTAAATGGTTTAGAGAAAGGGAAAATATCTTTAGTAGTTGGAACGCACGCTTTGATACAAGAAGATGTTAAAATGAAAAAATTAGGTTTAGTGATTATTGACGAGCAACATCGTTTTGGTGTAAATCAAAGATTAAGTCTAATTAAAAAAGGTTGGAATCCCCATTTTTTAGCCATGACTGCAACTCCTATACCGAGGACATTGTCCATTACATACCATGGTGATATGGATCTTTCAATTATCGATGAAATGCCAAAAGATCGTATTCCAGTTACCACAAAAATTATTTACCCAAAAAGGTTACAAAGTGTATATAATTTTATAAAAGATGAAGTAAAATCTGGCCATCAGTGTATGATCATTTATCCAATGGTTGAGGAGTCTGAAAAATCTGATTTGCAAGCAGCTGTAGATTCGCATGACTTTTTAAAAAAATCGATCTTCGCTGATTTTAATATTGGTCTAGTGCATGGTAAAATGAAATCAGCAGATAAAGATCAAATAATGCATGAATTCGGGGCAAATAGAATTCAAATTTTGGTATCGACAACGGTTGTAGAAGTAGGAGTTGATATCCCCAATGCAACCGTAATGTTAATTGAGCATGCTGAAAGATTTGGCCTCACTCAATTACATCAGCTTAGAGGTCGAGTAGGCAGAGGGGCAAATAAGAGTTTTTGTATACTTGTTTGTCGGAAGGAAAATAAAAATGCTAAAACCCGATTAGATATTATGGAAAAATCAACTGATGGATTTTTAATTGCGGATGAGGATTTAAAATTAAGAGGTCCTGGGGAGTTCTTAGGGAAAAAGCAGTCAGGATTTTTTAAATTTAAAATTGCAAACATGATTACCGACGGGTCTATAATTAAAGAAGCAAGAGATACAGCAACGAGAATAATTGAAGATAATCCCAGTTTGGAAGGGGAGGATTATGAGCATATGAAAGATGTTTTTTTAACTAATTACGCAGAACAAATTAATTCAATTTTTCTTTCATGAAATTTTCATAATTTTAATACATATTTAAAAACCTTAAGTTGTCCACTTAGATGCTCTGTATATCCAATTTTATTGACTAATAGTTTCTTTTACAAAATTTTTATAAGAAAATGAATCAAAATTCAAACAAAAAAAACATAGAAAACATAGATTTATTTAATTACCTCATTAAAACCTTTCAAACAAGTGGATTAATTGCACTGGGGCAAATTACTAATCCAATTACAAGTGAGATAAATAAAAATCTAGATCAGGCCTCTTTCTATATAGAATTACTAAAAATGATAAATATCAGAATGAAAGAGAGCTTGACAGATTATGAAGAGCAATTACTAATCAATACTATAAGTGAACTAAGATTAATTTATTTAAAAGAGATTGAAAATAAAACAAAAACTAAGAGAGATAAGGACTTATGATTCCCAATTATATAACAATAAACCGAATAATTGGTGGGGTAATATTCATTTTCTCATTCATAATCTATTACAGTACTATGGCTCCCACAGTATCCTATTGGGACTGTGGGGAATTCATTGCAGTTTCCAACCGTTTGGCGGTTCCGCACCCTCCTGGGAGTCCTCTGTTTTTACTATTGGGTCGAATTGTATCAATGTTGCCATTTAGTCCAGATATTGCGTTTCGCGTTAACCTTTTATCGCCACTCTCAAGTGCATTATCAGTTATGTTTCTTTATCTAATTATCGTAAAGGTTGTCATTAATTGGCGAGGTGAGATACTTGAAAAGACAGATGCTTTAATTGCTTTTGGTGGAGCCGCAGTAGGTTCTCTAGTTTTTGCTTTTACGGATAGTCACTGGTTTAATGCCGTAGAAGCAGAAGTATATTCTATGAGTACTTTTTTCACTGCAATCGTAGTGTGGTTGATCCTTCATTGGAATGAAAGAGCTAATGAAGATGGGCACGAGAGATACATATTAATTATAGCTTACATGATAGGATTAGCAACAGGTCTACATCTGCTAAATTTATTAACCCTTCCTTTTGTATCCTTGATTATATATTTTAGAAAATATCAATTCAAATGGCAATCTTTTTTACTTACAGTGGCTATTACAGGGATTATTTTCTTTATTATCCATAACGTAATTATAAAAGGTTTACCAAAAATCGCAGCTGCATTTGGGGTTGGTTTTGTTGTTTTCTCCCTTTTCACAATATTTGTCGCAATGATCTGGGCGATAATAAATCAGAAAAAACTCATGTCTGTTGCATTATCGTCCACGGTTTTAGTTTTAATCGGATATTCTACCTACGCTATGATTTTTATTCGTTCTAATCAGGACCCGGGTATTGATGAAAATGATCCAGAAACCGTGGAGGCTTTCATTTCCTATCTTGAAAGAGAACAATATGGTGATGTAGGTGTTTTGCCAAGAAGATTTAGAGGAATTCCTCCCATCCATGAAGTTGTAGGCAGGCCTGAGGGTGCCCACCGCGATTACTCAACAAGACAAAAAAAAGAATATAGTAATTATGAAAAAGGGAAACAGTGGGACTTCTTTTGGGATTATCAAATAAGGAAAATGTATAATCGTTATTTTTTATGGCAATTTGCAGGGAGAGGTCCTTCAACTGATGGATTAGTGACTGCCATGGGTGCAAACTCTAGAGAAGATGGAGTTGATTGGACTCAGTTTGGTTTGCCACTTGCACTTTTCCTTGGCATTCTGGGTATGATTATGCATGGTTATAGAGACCAGAAGATGGCATTTTCTGTGATGACTCTTTTCATTATGACCGGATATGCTATTATTTTATATTTGAATCAAGATAATCCACAGCCCCGAGAGCGAGATTATTCATACGTTGGTAGTTTTTTCGCTTTTTCTGTTTGGATAGGAGTAGGAGTATCTATAATAGGTGAAAGAATTGAGCATTGGATCGAGCATAAAAAAACCTCCAGACAAATAATTGCGGCTTCAATAATTCTCCAACTCATATTTATCCCTGGTATGATGTTGAATGCTAACTATCACTCTCATGATCGATCTGGTAATTTTGTTGCTTGGGATTATAGTTACAACTTACTTCAGTCCTGCGGACCAAATGGTATTATATTTACAAATGGTGATAATGATACCTTTCCTTTGTGGTATCTTCAAGAAGTAGAAAAGTTGAGAACTGATGTTGCTGTTGTTAACCTTAGTTTATTGAATACACCATGGTACATTAAGCAAATGAGGGATCTTAGATCCCAAAAACATAGGTTTATTAGCCTTTCAGATAGTCAAATTGAAAAATGGACGACAAGTCTCACTCGTTGGGAAACTCAAAAAGTTAAAGTCCCAGTTGTTGGTGATCCAAAGAATGAAGACGGATATATTGAATGGACTGTAAAACCAACTTTTGCTGGACAAGCTCTGAGAGTTCAAGATATAATGATTTTGCGAATAATTAATGATGCGGCTTGGAGAATTCCTATTTATTTTGCTGTTACTGTGTCCCAACAAAATAGAATTGGTTTGGATCAATATTTAGATATGCAGGGTTTGACTTTTCAACTCAAGAGTCATAAGACAAAACCAGTTGATGAAGATAAAATGTATGAAAATTTAATGACCTCAATTGGACCCAATAGTTGGTCTGACGATTTTTCACATCCTGAATTTTTCCAAACTGGTAACTTAAATTATTTAAACTGGTCAAAAGATTTTCAGCCAGGATATATGTTTAGAAACCTTGGGAACAAGGATGTTTATTTTAATCCACAGATCATTAGATTATTGCAAAATTACCGAAGCGCTTATATGCAGTTGGCTGTCACCTATTATTTAGACCACCAGAAGGAGTTAAGAAAATCAAACAAAAATACAGAAAAAATATCTCAGCTTAAGAAAAAAACTCTAGATGTTTTAAATAGAATGCGTATAAATATTCCTGAAAGAACAATTCCAATTACCACTGAGGAGCTCCACTATCAGGTTGCGAGAATGTATGGTGATCTTGGCCAAAAAGAACAAATGAAAAATATTTTAGATGAGCTAATGGAATTAAAATCTGATTCACCTTCAAGCCGAGTTGAGTACGCAAATATTTATTTTAAAGAATTATCTGATACAACTAAATCTTTATTTATTTTAGAAAAATTGCACGCCGAATTTTTACAAATAGAAGAAATGATTAACATTGGAGGTTTTGGGGCAAAATCTATATCTGAACAAAACTGGCGTAAATGGCAACAGACTTATCCTGGTATTGTTTCTTCCTTAGTTTTTATCTACAGGGATACTGGAAGGGAAGAAAATGCAGAAGAAATACTTGATGATTGGTTAAAACGAAACCCCAATGATAAAAGTGCTGAAAAACTCCTTAAAGAAATTCGTTCTCCAGGATAAAAAAAAGTAAATTTATATTTTGTTCCAGGGAAAACCCATGGTCAGTATAATAATTCCGCATTGGAACGGAATAGAAGTACTATCCGAGTGCCTTGAATCATTAGAAAATTCTAATTTTAAAAATTTTGAAACTATAGTAGTTGACAATGCATCAACTGATGGTAGTCAAGACTGGGTTAAAGAGCATTATCCTGATATAATTTTGATTGAGGAAAAAAAAAATAAAGGATATGCAGGTGGTTGTAATAAGGGAGCTAAACATGCGAATGGGAAATATTTTTTATTTTTAAATAATGATACAATTCAAAACTCAGATTGGTTAAATCACTTAATAAAAAAAATGGAAGACAATTCATCAATTGCAGCAATACAACCTAAAATCAAAAACTATTTTAAAAGAGATCTTTTTGATTATGCAGGTGGAAGTGGCGGCCATATGGATTTATTCTGTTTTCCCTTTACAAGAGGTCGTCTTTTTGATCATCAAGAGAAAGATATAGGGCAATACGATTCAGCGGTTCCTTGCTTCTGGGCTAGTGGAACGGCTATCTTGGTTAGGAAGCATCTTTTCAACAGAGTTGGTGGGTTTGATGAATCTTTTTTTGCTCATATGGAGGAGATTGATTTATGTTGGCGCATGAATGCAATGGGTTATGATGTATGGGTTGAACCAAAATCTATCATATATCATAAAAATGCGGTTTCTCTTCCTATGTATACTCACCGAAAATATTATTTAAATCATAGAAATTCATTAATAATGTTATTATCTAATTATTCTTTACCTCTTGCATTTTATTTAGGTATAATTAGAGTAATTTTAGAATTCATTGCTCTATTTTATTCAATTATTAAAGTAGATCTTAATCATTTTACTGGAATTTTAAGAGCTCTATTTTGGATCCTTTTTCACCCCCAAATTATCTTTCGTAGAAGAAAACATTTTAAAAGTTTTAGAAAATCGAGTGATAAAATAATATTAAATAAGATTTATCGAGGTAGTGTCGTAATTGCGTATTATCTTTTCAGAAAAAAGACTTATTTAGACATTAAGTCAAGAGCTTCCTGATAATGCTCATGTCTATCGGGATCTAATACTTTCATATCTTTTAACATCTCAGTTTGTCCAAGCTGAGATAATAAGGAAACTATATTTTTATATTTAGATTTGAGAAAATACTGGGTGTTGTGATCGCGGCCCACATCTTTGTAAGATTGTTCAAGACCATCTGAAAATAATTTTAATTCATCCAAGCATCCATCTATATCGCTATTTTTTATTAAATCCATAGCAATATACCAAGAAAGGCGTGCTTTTCGGAGGCCAATGTTTCTTGTCAAATCATCAACAAGCGCAATTCGACTACTCCAACCTTTTTTGTATTCACTTGCCGCCCCTCTTAGAGCAATCTCTCTTGCAAATTCATAAGATCCATTTCCACCATTAAATTCATATGTATCAATTTCGCCAGCAAGAATTACGTAGGCATAATATGCAAGAAACCCAGGAAGAGGCTCGAATAATACTGGATCAAAAAATAGACTTGAACCTGTATTATAAAAAAATTGAACACCTTTATCAAAATATCGTAAATCGTTTCCATTAGAAAAGAGAGCCTGACAATTGAAAGTCTTAACATTTCCTTTTGCTTGCGCACTTTCAAAAATAAGTTGGATATGAAGTTCGATTTTAAGGTCATTAAATGTTTCGTCCCATTCGTTTGATATAAAAAATCCTTTTATGTCTTCTTCAATAGAAAAAATTTCCTGTTTTTCATCAGTTCGAAGTAAACGATCATCAACAGATACTTTAATAGATGAAAATTGAGCCTTTAATGCAGTTATACTAAAAATGATGAATAAAGTATGAAGAATCTTTTTTCTCATACTTCAAAATTGGTTGCTAGAATCTTTCTGAACAAGATCTTTGTCAATCCAGTTTTTAATCATTAAATCAACTTAATTTAAGGCATGTCAAATGTTAAGGAATTATTAAAAAATGGTTTAAACGAAGAAGTGAAGACCATCTTGAAATTAGCTGGAGAAGTTGGGGATTTATTAGAAGTTAAAGTTTATGCGGTTGGCGGGATTGTTCGAGATCTGTTTTTAAGTAACTATATTAATGATGTTGATATCATGGTCGTTGGGGATGGTATTGAATTTGCAAAACGTTTATCAAAAAAACTTGGAATCCCAAAAATTATATCCTTTGAAAAATTTGGTACAGCAATTATTCCCAATCAATCCATAGGCATTGAAGTAGCTTCAGCTAGAAAAGAGGTTTACAATAATAACTCGAGAAAGCCTGAGGGTGTTTTTCAAACGGATATAAATGGAGATCTAAAAAGAAGAGACTTCACAATAAATTCTATGGCCATTGATATAAGTACACAAAATTTTGGGGAATTTCATGACCCATATGGTGGTCTAATAGATCTAAAAAAGAAGGTAATAAGAACACCTCTCAGTCCTGATATGACATTCTCAGATGATCCATTGAGAATGATGCGTGCTGCGTATTTTTCCTCAAAACTCAAATTTGATATAGAGAAAAGCTCCATGCAATCTATGAAAGAGCAATATCATCGAATTGAGATTGTATCATGGGAGAGAATAAGGGATGAGTTTTTTAAAATCCTTTCAACGAGCATGCCTTCTATAGGCCTTACAATTATGGAGGAGGCAGGAATTTTAAAAATTATATTCCCTGAAATTCATGTAATGTATGGTATGGATCAAACATCTGAATGGCACCATAAGGACATTTTTGATCATACTTTGCAAGTTGTTGATAATGTTGCTCAACTATCAGATAAAATGGAATTAAGATTTGCTGCTTTAGTTCATGATATAGCAAAGCCAATCACACGTCGTGTTGATAAAAAAAGGGGATATACATTTCATGGACATGATGCGGTTGGAGAAAGGATGATCTCCAAAGTAGCAGATAGAATGAAACTTTCAAAAAAATTATCAAATTACTTAAAAAAATTAACTCTTTTGCATTTACGTCCTATTGCATTAGTTAAATCTCATGTAACTGACTCTGCAGTTAGAAGATTAATGGTTGCTGCTGGAGATGACCTAGATGATCTAATGACTTTATGCCGAGGGGATATAACAACAAAAAATCCCAAAAAAGTTAGTAGATATATGAGTAACTTTTTAGCTGTTGAAAAAAAGATGTCAGATGTTTCAAATAGAGATGAAATGAAATCATTTCAATCGCCTATTCGGGGCCATGAAATAATGGAAATCTGTGGTTTACAAGAAGGCCCTAAAATAGGCGCAATAAAAAAAGATATTGAAAGAGCAATTTTAGATGATATTATTGAAAATAATTATGACGATGCCAAAGCATATTTAATTAAAATAAAAAATAAGATCAATGACAACATTTAACCCGGAATAATTTTTTAAATATTTAATAATTTCCAATATAGAATTTTTCTATCAACAATAAGTACTTTGAACTCAATATTGCATATAACATTCCAATTACTTTTCATATCGTTAGCTCTGTCTCAATCAGACTATAATCTTAATGAGTGTATAACTATTGCATTAGATAATAAAAAAACTATTAGATCAGCTGAGTTAGAAGTGACTTCTGCAAAAAAAGAGGTAGTTGGTTCTTACAGTGAAATATTACCTAACCTGAGTTTTAATACAAATTTTGGGAAAACCTATTATCCTGAGCGCAAAATGGTTGAGATAGATTTTGACAATGCTGGACTTGATACTATTTCATCAAGCTCATCAGGGTCTAGGTCAACAGGCCTTTCAATGAGCCAGACTCTATACAATGGTGGACGATCATTAAATAGTATAAAACAAGCGAAAATAAATTTGGACATTACTAAACTCAATCAGCGACAGATAAAAATTCAAGTAATTCAGAATGTAGCACGATCCTATTTTGGGCTTTTGCAAAATCAAGAGCTTTATGAAGTCTCTGAAAAAAACCTTAGCCTTTCCCAGCAGCAAGTTGATCTTGTACAAAGACAATTTGACATTGGTGCAGTAAGAAAAACAGATCTTTTAAAGGCGAAGGTTTCAGAGGGACAGGCAAGAGTACAATTATTAAACCAGAAAACAGTTTTAGAGAACGCTAGAAGACAACTTTTCAATGATATGGGTTTACAAGATTTTGGACAATCTATTTTAGCCGAAGCAAAAGAATGGGATGGAGTTTTGGTGCCATCAAGTGCTGAAGCATTAGATCTTTTAAAAACTAAAAGCCCGAGTATATTGATCCAAAAATCTTTGGTTGAAGTAGACAGATTACGTTTGAGTTTTGCAAAAGGAATGCGATTGCCTACCTTAGGAGCGAGTATGAATTATTCAGCTAATGCTGGTACAGGAGAGGCCTTAATTGAATCTGCTAGGAGCGACTGGGTAATGGGGATGAATTTCACATTAAGTATTCCTCTATTTTCTGGAAACCGTTTATCAATAAACCAACAAAAAGCTAAATTATCTCAGGAAAAATCAGAGAATGAATACATTACATTTTTAAATAATTTGAGGGTTCAAGTTGAATTATTAAGAGAATCTCTTGAGAATTATAGCCAAATTATCCCTATTAACCAAAGCGTTGTGGAGTCAGCTGAAGAAGACTTAAAGCTTGTTCAAGAAAGATACAGCTTAGGTTCTTCAACTATTTTAGAAGTTTTAGATGCACAAGTATCACTAATTCGATCAAATTCGACATTAATAAATTCAATCCATGATGCTCGTATTCAAGAAATGAATTTAGATGCCATTCTAGGTATCCTAGATTTAAAATATAAAAAGGCAGAAAATTAATTATGCTAAATTTTTTAAAAAAAAAATCAGTATTTATACCTTCTATTTTTATAGTGTTATTGATAATTGCATTCTTTATTTCTAAACAAAAAGGCAAGGATCAATTTTTTGTTGAAACAGACAAAGTTACTCGCCAAACAATTATACAAAAAGTAAATGCCAGTGGTAAAATCCAGCCTGAAGAGGAAGTTCAGATTACATCTACGATAACTGGGTGGATAACAAAAATAACAGTCTCTGAAGGAGATACTGTTCAACCAAGGCAGCACCTAATTAGTATTGATGAAAAACAGTATAGGCCTCTTTATAACCAGGCTTTGTCTCGGGTCAAATCTGCTCAAGCAAATATGAATAGAGTGCAATCAGAACTCGAAAGAACAAAAACTTTGTTTGCTCAAAATCTTGTTTCCAAACAGGATTTAGAAAGGCTAGAGGCCTCTTTCCAAATAGCCTTAAGTGATGCAGAGCAGGCAAAGGCAAACCTACTATCAGCAGAGGATGAACTTTCTAAAACTAAATTAACTGCACCAAAGTATGGAATTGTAACAAGTATTACAAAAGAAGAAGGCGAAATGGCTGTGGGAGGCATGTTTAATCCCGGGGTTTTGATGTCTATAGCAGATTTAAGTAAAATGGAAGTTGAAGTTGATGTAAATGAAAATGATGTGATAAATATTGAGATTGGTGATACTTCAGAAATTGAAATCGATGCATATCCAGATACTTTATTTTTTGGGGTTGTAAGCGAGATAGCGCACACTGCGGAATCTTTGAATATGGGTTCACAGCAACAGGTTACAAATTTCAAAGTAAAAATTAAAATAATCGATGTTCCTGAAAAAATAAGACCTGGCATGAGTAGCACTGTAAATATCATAACAAAAACCCTTGAAAATGTTTTGTCTATACCTATTCAAGCACTCACTTCAAGATTTGAAGATTACGCTGATCAATCGATTGAAAATCATAAAAAAAAGAAAAATTGGAAAAAGGATAATGGTGAGGACCAAGGTCAAGACTTTCAAAAAGCAAAAAATTCGTTAGATGTTGTCTTTATTTTGAAAGATTCATTCGATGATAATCTAGCTCCAAAAGGCAAGAAATATGCATTAGTTAAACCCGTCAAGGTAGGTATATCAGGAGAAAATAATTATGCAGTTTTGTCTGGTTTGAAAGATGGTGATCAAATAGTTATTGGAGGATATCGTGTTCTAAGCAAAGAACTTTATCATGGATCTCTTGTAGTATTACGAAGTACGGATGAAGATAAGACTTCTAATTCTAATTAATGTAGAGTTTAAAGTTAGTTTTCCAAATTCAATTTAGAATTATAATGTCTTTAATTTCCCTAAAAAGTATATACAAAATTTATAGTGTAGGAGGTGAAGAAGTTCGTGCTTTAGATGGGATAGACCTTAATATATCTGGAAATGAATATTTAGCAATTATGGGTCCATCTGGATCTGGAAAATCAACACTTATGAACATAGTTGGATGTTTAGACACTCCAACATCAGGAGTTTATGAATTCGAGGAGGAAATGGTCCAAGATATGGATGATTCACAATTGGCTTCAATTAGGAATCGTAAAATTGGTTTTGTGTTTCAGACGTTTAATTTACTGCCAAAATCAACTGCACAGCATAATGTTGAAATTCCACTTGTATATGCAAACATTCCAAAAAATGATAGGAAAAATATGGCATCTATGGCTTTGAAGAGTGTGGGTTTATCAGACAGAAAGCATCACAGGCCCAACGAATTATCTGGCGGTCAAAGACAGAGAGTTGCAATTGCTAGAGCTCTTGTTAATAATCCTTCAATTATTTTAGCAGATGAGCCAACAGGAAACCTAGATTCAAAAAGTGGAAACGAAATTATGGAGATTTTGGATACCTTACATAAAAAAGGGAACACAGTGATCTTAGTGACGCATGAAGATGAAATTGCAAAACATGCCCACCGAATTATTAGATTGTTTGATGGAAAAATAATTGAGGATTTAAAACAAAATTATTAATGCTTACACTTTTTTTCGAAAATTTTAAGATATCTTTATCTGCAGTATATGCAAATAAAACACGATCTATTCTTACTGCTTTAGGCATAATCATTGGTGTCTTTTCAGTAACCTTAATGGGCACTCTAATATCAGGGCTTGATAGATCATTTGAACAAAGTATGTCTATGCTGGGAAAAGATATGTTGTATGTGGGCCGTTTTGAATGGTTTAGCGATATGGAATGGTGGGAGGTTAGAAGTAGGCCTCGGATGCGATATGAGTATGTTGATAAAATTAAACAAAGGTCTAACCTTGCACTTGCGGTATCTCCAGTAATGCAGCGTGGTGCATCTTTGTCCTATAATGATCAAGAAACATGGACGGAAATTTTTGGAACTAATGAAGAATATATGGAAACAATTAGTTCTGATTTATATGAGGGGCGTTTTTTTTCGCAAGGAGAAGATCGATCTGGTAGTAGAGTGACCATAATTGGATATGGAATAAAAGAAGCCTTTTTTGGAGAGGAGAGCCCCCTAGATAAATTCATTAAAATAGATAATGTAAAATTTAGGGTCATAGGTGTTTTAGAGAAGCAAGGTAAGTTTTTAGGTATATTTAGCGCAGATAACCAGGCAATTCTTCCTTTTGGGGCTTTTAAAAGGATTTTTTCTAAACGCGGATGGATGAGGCTGAGTATAAAAGTGCCAAAAGAGAAAATAAATGAAGGCTATGATGAGATAACTGCTGTGATGAGGCACATAAGGCGATTAAAACCTAGCGAAAAAAATGACTTTGCTATCAATCAAACCAAGATTTTTGAGAAACAGTATAAAACTTTAAAATTTGGAATAGCTGGTACTGGATATTTTATTACCCTTTTGTCACTAGTTGTTGGTGGTATTGGGATTATGAATATCATGTTTGTTTCAGTTAAAGAGAGAACCAGGGAAATAGGTGTAAGGAAAGCTATTGGTGCTACCAGAGGAATGATTATGGTCCAATTTTTAATGGAGGCCGTTACTATTTGTTTGGTTGCAGGACTGATTGGATTATTATTTGCCTATATGAGCAGTTTTTTCATAAATAAAATATTTCCATCCACCCTTCCGATTGGTTTAGCAACATTTAGCATTTTAATTAGTATGATAGTTGGTATTCTTGCAGGATTTATACCGTCTTATAGAGCTTCTAAATTAGATCCAATTGATTCACTAAGGTATGAATAACCTATGGTTTCCAGAAGTTTCAAAAGTATAATAAAAGAGAGTTTTTGGATGGCTATTGATGCAATCAAGAAAAATAAGTTGCGTTCTTTACTTACTTTATTGGGTATCACAATTGGGGTTTTTTCGGTGATTGGAGTGATGACAGCTATACGAACTCTTGAATCCTCAGTAGAGTCAGGATTAAATATTTTTGCTTCTAATACATTCGTAATACAGAAATACCCAGAAATTGATTTTGGGAAACCCGATAAAGAATATAGGAATAGAAAGAATATTACAATTAGCCAATTCAAAAAACTTAAGGATAGAGCAAAGTTGCCCATTCTTTTAAGTCCCGCAGATGGAACTTCCACTCGCGATGTAAAGTATAGAGATAAAGAAATTAAAAACTCAGTCGAATTATTTGGTGGTGATGAAGGCACTATTCGGTTCTATAATACATATCTTTCAGATGGTAGAAATTTTATTCCAGATGACGTGTTGTTCTCCAGAAAAGTTTGCGTACTGGGAATGGATGTTGTGGATAGATTGTTTCCTTTTGAGAATCCTCTTTCAAAAAGAATTAAAATAAATGGAATTTATTACACAGTAATTGGAATAACTGAAAGACAAGGTGACGCTTTTGGGCAGAGCAAAGATAACTTTATAGCAATCCCAATTTCCAGTTATATCGAAAGGTTTTCCAGCGAATGGAGTAGTCTTAGAATCCATGTAGAGTCTGCGTCTGTTGAAGATTATGACAAGACGATGGATGAAGTTATTGGTTTGTTAAGATCCATTCGAAAAGTAGATCCAGAAGAGAAAAATGATTTTGAAATTGTAACAAGCACAGAAATGATCGAACAATTTTCTGGTTTTACTGGTGGAATTAAATTGTTCGCATTGCTTGTAAGCATAATTGCACTATTGGTGGCGGGGATTGGAATTATGAATATAATGCTAGTCTCTGTAACTGAAAGAATCAAAGAGATAGGTATTCGAAAAGCCATAGGGGCAACTAAAAAAGATATTTTAACTCAGTTTCTTATGGAAGCAGTTTTTCTCAGCGAATTTGGTGGTATCGTAGGGATTATATTAGGCGTAGTAGGAGGCAATGTTGTTGCAATAGTTTTTAATATACCTGCAGTGATACCATTAGATTGGGCATTTATAGGTCTGTTGGTATGCTCTGTAATTGGCATAGGGTTTGGAATTTACCCAGCATGGAGAGCTGCTCAATTAGATCCGATAGAATCTTTACGTTTCGAATAAATTTTCTTTAATAACTTTGATTGGTAAATTATAAGTCATGGAACTGGATTAATTGTTGTTATTTATAATTTAAGAATCAAATTTAAATTCCTATGAAACTCTTTTTTTGCAAATTGATTTTGACTAAATATCTATATTTATGGTAGTTGGTATTATCCCTGCAAGGTTGGCTTCCACTCGTTTTCCAAAGAAAATACTGGCAAACCTTAATGGGAAGCCTATGGTTGCCCATGTTGTAGAACAAGCAATGCAAGTAAAAAGTATTGATAAAGTTATTTTAGCAATAGATAATGAAGAGACTGAAAATGTTTTGTCAAAATACGACATTGATATAGAAATGACATCCAAAAATCATAATTCTGGAACGGATAGAGTTGCGGAGGTTGCAAAAAAATACTTGGACGCGGATCTCATCATTAATATTCAGGGGGATGAACCATTATTGGATCCAATTATGGTAGATGAATTTGTAAAGATTTTTGAGGATACAACTGTAAATATGGCGACTATTGTAAGCCGAAGAATTAATATTGATGATTTGCTTAATCCAAATGTTGTAAAAGCTTTCCTTGACCGAGATCAGAATGCAAAGGATTTTAAAAGAAGCGTTGAGGGTGCTGAAACTAATTCCGTATTTCGCCATGTTGGGATTTATGGTTTTCGGAGAGAGGCACTTTTTCAGTTCACATGTTTTCCTAAATCCAAAAGGGAGAAAGAACAATCTCTTGAACAATTGCGAGCCTTAGATAATGATATGTGTATAAAAGCTTTAATAACTGATTATGATAAAATAGCCGTGGATACTTATAGTGATTTGAAAAAAGTTTCCTCTGAAATGAAACTTTCTTTAGCAGGGAGAGTTTAAATGGGTCAAATCAAACAAACAAAATATATATTTGTTTTGGGTGGGGTTATGTCTGGGCTTGGTAAAGGAATTGCAGCTTCATCAATTGGTTATCTGTTAAAAAATACTGGAATAAAAGTAAACATTTTAAAACTAGATCCTTATTTAAATATTGATCCAGGTACAATGAATCCATACCAGCATGGAGAGGTTTTTGTTCTTGATGATGGCTCTGAAACAGATCTTGACTTAGGGCATTACGAGAGATTTATTGATATAGATATGACAAAAAAGAATAATGCAACGGCTGGACAAGTTTACAGTACTGTTTTGGAAAGAGAAAGAAAAGGAGAATATTTAGGACAAACTGTACAAGTCATACCTCATGTTACTGATGAAATCATAGAACGTATAAAATCCCTAAATGATCCTAAAAAATATGATGTAATAATTTGTGAAGTAGGGGGTACTGTAGGCGATATTGAGAGTTTGCCATTTATGGAAGCAATACGTCAATTATCAGTGGAAGTTGGATATCACAATCATTTAATTGTACATGTGACACTTCTCCCATTTGTTAAAGCAAGTGGAGAATTAAAAACCAAACCTACTCAGCATTCAGTTATGAAATTGAGAGAGATTGGTTTATCTCCTGATATTATATTTTGTCGTTCTGAATTTGATATTGATGAATCAGTCCGAGAGAAAATTTCTTTGTTTTGTAACGTAAAGACAGATCATGTCATCATTGGGAAAGATGTTCCTAGTATATATGAGGTTCCTTTGATGATGCATGAACAGGATACTGGAAGACTCATAAATGAAAGATTAAACATTAAGAAACTACCGAATCTGAAAACATTAAAAGCGTTTATAAAAAGATATAAAAACCCATCACACCAAGTAAAAATTGCTATGTGTGGTAAATATACTGAGCTGATGGATTCTTACAAAAGTGTAATGGAGTCATTCATACATGCTGGAGTGGAAAATAATGCTAGTGTAAAAATTGATTGGGTTCAAACAGAAAAAATACGTAGTGATAAAACAGCTTCAAATATGTTCTCTGGTGTTGATGGTATTTTACTTCTTCCAGGTTTTGGTTCAAGAGGAGGGGAGGGAAAAATTTTCTCCGCTAAGTATGCCCGTGAATCTAAAACTCCTTTTCTAGGAATTTGTTTAGGTTTACAGTGTGCCGTTATAGATTTCGCACGGAATGTGTGTGAGCTAAAGGGAGCGAATTCTACAGAATTCAATAAAAAGACAAAATACCCTGTTATTGATCTAATGGAGTCTCAACGTGCAATCAAAATTAAAGGTGGGACAATGAGACTTGGAGCATATAGCAGTAAAATTAAATCGGGAACAAAAACTTATTCTGCTTACAAAAAAAATATTATAACCGAAAGACACCGACACAGGTATGAGGTGAATAATCGATATCGAAAAAGATTAGAAAAAAACGGAATGATTGTTTCAGGTGTTAATAGTGATCTAGGAGTTGTAGAATCAATTGAAATTAAAGATCATCCATGGTTTATTGCTAGTCAGTATCACCCAGAGCTCAAAAGTCGTGTTAATAAAGCGCATCCACTTTTTAGAGAGTTCATTAGAGCAGCAGTACAGTTTTCAGGGAAGAGGGTTTAATTTGTGAGAGATGTAAATATAGGTAGTACCATTTTTGGAAAAGGTCAGCTCAATTTTATTGCAGGTCCCTGCGTTATAGAGAACCTCGATCATTGCCTAAACTTGGCTGAACAAATAAAAAAAATAGCTGAAACAATAGGCGTTTCTTTTATATTTAAAAGCTCTTTTGATAAAGCAAATCGTACCTCAATTAAGTCTTTTCGTGGACCTGGGATTGATGATGGTCTAAAAGTTCTCCAAAAAATTAAAGATGAAACAGAATTACCCCTGATTACGGATATTCATGAAGTGTCCCAAGCTGAAGTTGTGGCAGAGGTAATAGATATAATACAGATCCCAGCGTTTTTGTGCAGACAAACAGATTTATTAATAGCTGCAGCAAAAACAGGAAAACCTGTTAATATAAAAAAAGGTCAATTTTTGGCTCCATGGGACATGAAAAACATTATCGAAAAATTGGAGGCTGTTGATTGCAAAGATATTCTTCTTACTGATAGAGGAACTCAGTTTGGATACAACAATTTAGTTGCGGATATGCGTTCCATTCCTCTCATGCAGGATTTTGGATATCCTGTAATTTTTGATGCTACTCATAGCGCGCAATTACCGGGAGGAAGAGGCAGTAAATCCTCAGGAATGAGAGAAATGATTCCAACACTAGCAAAGGCTGCTGTAGCATCTGGATCGAATGGAATATTTATGGAGGTTCATGATGATGTTTTAAACGCCAAATCTGATGCAGACACTCAATGGCCTTTAGACGAACTTGAATCTCTTGTGAGAAAATGCAAACTAATTTTTGAAGTTTTGAACTAAAAATGAATTATAATGATATAAAAATGTTGATATCGGATGTAGATGGTGTTTGGACAGATGGAACAGTTTATAAGGGAACAAATGATTTAGAATTAAAAAAATTCAGTGTTCTTGATGGTGTCGGTGTAGCAATGGCCATGGCTGCGGAATTAAAGATTGCTCTAATATCTGGAAGATATTCATCAGCAACTGATCACAGAGCAAAAGAACTCAATATTCAAGATGTATATAATGGTTATTTAAATAAAATTCCAGCGTATATAGAATTAAAAAAGAAATATAATTTGTCAGATTATGAAATAGCTTATATTGGCGATGACCTTATTGATATCCCGATAATGGAGCAAGTAGGTTTCCCTATTTCAGTAAATAATGCCAGTGTAAAAGTAAAAAAAATATCTGTTTTCGTCACAAAGGTTAATGGTGGGCAAGGTGCATTTAGAGAAGCGGTGGAATGGATAATTGAAAAGCAAGGTAAGACCGATGAGGTTTTTCAGATTATGAAGAAAAGGATACTGACCAGCTAAAAAATGAAGAAGTTGATGTTTTTTTTAGTTTTCAATCTTTTTGGTTGTGGTAGTAACTATGAGGAAGCTTTAATAAATGAAAAGTCAAATAATCCTGATCAAGAAAGTTGGGGAGTTACGATAATTCTTACAGATGGCGGAATTATTCGAGCAAAGGTAAAATCTGGACACTTGGAAAAATACAATGAAAAAGAATTTATTTTACTAGATAGTATGGTAATTGTGGATTTTTACGACGAGCAAGAATTACGTACTTCAACCCTTACTTCAAATCAAGCAGAGGTTAATCAGAGTTCTAACGATATGAGGGCAATAGGTAACGTAGTGGCCAAATCGGATAGTGGTATATCACTTTATACCGACACCTTGACTTGGGACTCTAATAATGAAAAAATGAGTACAATTAACCCCGTAATGATAACCACCGAAAAAAATGATACGCTATATGGGTTCGGATTTGAATCAGACTCAGATCTCAAAAACTGGAAAATATTAAAACCTTCTGGGGTGATCAATAAAGAGCAATTATGAGAAATAGGCACAACATTTTAAATACCGTTGAACTTTGCAAAAAATATGGTAAAAAATCAGTGGTGAAAAATGTAGATATAAGTGTAAAAAGGGGTGAGATAGTGGGTTTGTTAGGACCAAACGGTGCAGGAAAAACAACCTCTTTTTATATGATTACAGGTATGATAAAACCTACAAAGGGGAGAGTTTTTTTAGATGAAGATGAAATTACGAATGATGCTATGTATAAACGAGCAAGAAGAGGTATTGGATACTTATCGCAAGAGCCCTCAATTTTTGGGAAGCTATCTGTATTAAATAATTTAAAACTGGTTTTAGAATTAAGAAAAGAACTATCTAAAAAGCAGCAGGACGAAAAAATGGAAATTCTTCTAAATGATTTATCTATTTCTCATTTAAAAAATAGTATTGGGGACACTTTATCTGGAGGTGAAAGAAGAAGAGTTGAAATAGCAAGAAGTTTGTGTATGGACCCTGATTTCATTCTATTAGATGAACCTTTTGCGGGAGTTGACCCTATTGCTGTTGAAGAAATTCAAAATATAATTTACTCATTAAGGAGCAAGGAAATTGGGGTGCTGATTACTGATCATAATGTTAGAGAAACATTATCAATTACTGATCGATCATACTTACTTCATGATGGAGAAATTTTGAAATCAGGAACCTCAGATTTTCTTGCAAATGATGAAGATGCTAAGCGATTTTACCTTGGAGAAAAGTTTAAACTAAACTAATGGCTACAACATTAAAACAAATCCAAACTCAAAAGCAGAAACTAGCGCCAAGACAACTATTACAAGCTAAATTGCTTCAGCTTAATACAATAAACCTTGAGCAAGCAATTATCAGTGAGCTAGAACAGAACCCTGTTCTTGAACAAATAGAACCTGAGGCTACCGAAGAACCTACCAATGATGAGGAAGCATTAGTCAAAGATAAAGAAATCGATGTATCGCAAGAAGATATGTACAGTGACGAATCCACTTATTATTTTCAACAAGAAAAAAAAGAAATGCCTCTTCCTGAAAGGCACACACTCATTGAAGATGTGATTGAACAATTAAAAGATACAGATCTTTTAGAGGCAGAGAAGGAAATAGCTGAAGAAATTATTTGGAATACTAATGAAAGAGGTTACTTAGATACAGATTTAATTCTTATTGCAGATAGAATAGATATGGATGAAGAAGAATTAGAGCCAATACTTCATGTGGTACAACGTTTAAACCCAATTGGCTTTGCATCAAGGAGCTTGAATGAGTGTTTAACGATTCAGCTAGAGAATGAACCAGGATCAATGGCGTATAAAGTTATCCAATCTTACTTTGATGATTTTATGCATAAAAGATATGATAAGATCAGATCAAAATTAAAATGCACAAAAGAAGAGCTACATGATGTGATAGAAAAAATTGGACATTTAAATCCAAGGCCAGGAGAAGGTTATTTAGATAGATTCCAAACAGTTATTCCTGATTTAATCGTTAAAGAAGATGGAGAAGATTGGATCATCACTACAAATGATGGTGGCTTGCCAGAGCTTAGAATTAGTAAAGAATATGAAATTGCCGTCGGGAATGATAGTTATGATAAAAAAGCGAAAAAATTTATAAAAGAAAAACTCGATTCAGCAAATTGGTTTATTGAAGCAGTAAAACAACGAAGGGTAACAATGATAAATGTTATGAGGTCAATAATTGGTTTTCAGCCAGAGTGGTTCGGAGGTAATATGGATTATTTAAGACCATTGAAACTGCAAAATATAGCTGAACAAATAAATATGGATATATCAACGATTAGTAGATCTACCCGGGGTAAATTTGTGGATACTCCTTATGGTATATTTGAATTAAAACATTTTTTTACAGACTCAATCGAGCTTGATGGTGGCAAAATAGAGGGGACTTTTGTTATCAAGAGAGCTCTAAAAAAAATTATATCAGATGAGAATAAACAGAAGCCCTACAGCGATGATATTTTGGTCGAAAAGCTAGTTGAAAAAGGATACAGTCTAGCCCGCAGGACAGTAGCAAAATATCGAGATCAACTAGGTTTTCCCGTGGCTAGACTTAGGAGAGAAATTTGAATTTTTATTTAAGGAGAAAAAATGGCAAAAAGAATAATAATCGGTGATAATGAACTAGTAATACCAAACATAACTATGGGAATATTACCTTTGTTTGGTGTAGCCGTTCTATTGTGGCTGTTAACTGGAATATACATTGTAGGTCCAGATGAAGTTGGGGTCATCAGAACATTTGGAGCATATACAAATCAAACCCAGCCGGGTTTAAATTGGCATTATCCATATCCAATTCAAAGTGTTAAGACGCCAAAGGTTACGGAGGTGAAAAGGATTGAAATCGGTTTTAGAACGCTCAGAAATGGGCAATATCGAACCGTTGAAAAAGAGAGCTTGATGCTCACTGGAGATGAAAATATTGTTGATGCTGAATTAATTGTTCAGTATAGAATCAAAGAGCCAGAGAAATATTTATTCAAAATAGTTGAGCCAGAATTGACAGTTCGAGAAGCCTCAGAAGCGAGTCTTCGCACTATAGTAGGAATGAATAAGATTGATGAAACTCTGACTACTGGGAAATTCCGTATACAGGAAGAGGCGAAGAAGCAGATACAGGCAATCCTAGATAAATATCAATCTGGAATTCAAGTTGTTGCCGCTCAATTACAAGATGTATCTCCTCCTAAGCAAGTTATATCGGCTTTTAAAGATGTAGCTTCTGCGAAAGAAGATAAAAATAGGTTAATTAATCAGGCAGAGGGATATAGAAATGATGTTATACCAAAAGCGCGCGGTGAAGCAGAAGCAATGATCAGAAATGCGGAGGGTTTCAAAGAATCTCGAATAAAACGAGCAGAAGGAGATGTAGCCAAATTTAATGCTGTGCTTATCGAATACAGGAAAGCTAAAAATATTACACAAAAGAGGCTGTATCTTGAAACAATGGAGGAAATTCTTCCAGGAATTGAAAAAATAATTATTCCAGATAAAGATAATGGAAATATTCTGAATTTATTAAATCTCACACCTGCAAAAGGAGAAAAATAGTTATGAAAAAAGTATTAATATTTTTAGCTGCTATTGCCACCCTTGTTTTTTTTACAACTGTTTTTATTGTTGATGAGACTGAACAGGTAGTGGTACTTGCTTTTGGAAAACCCATAAAGACCATCACAAATCCGGGATTAAATTTTAAATTACCTGCACCTTTTCAAACCGCAGTAACATTTGATAAACGACTATTAGAATATGATGTTCCTCCCGAGGAAGTGCTAAGCATGGATAAAAAGACATTAATTATGGATAATTATGTTCGATGGAAAATTGTAAACCCCTTGCTTTTTTTGCAAACGGTTCAAGCAATACCAACTGCAAAAACGCGATTAGACGATATTGTTTATTCTGAACTTCGTCAAGAATTAGGAACTCATGATATGGTTGAAATCATAACTGAAACTAGAGATTTAATAATGGATAAAGTGACTGCAGCAAGTAATGAAGAATCAGAAAAATATGGTATTGAGGTTATTGATGTCCGAATCCGTCGAGTTGATCTTCCATCAGAAAATGAATCCTCAATTTATGCCAGAATGGAAGCAGAGAGAAATAGAAAGGCGAATATGTTTAGATCAGAAGGAGAAGAAGAAGCCCAGAAAATTCGAGCAAAAACCGAAAGAGATAAAACAGTTATTCTAGCTGACGCTTATAAAACCTCACAAGAGATAAGAGGGGAGGGTGAAGCAAAGGCATTAGAAATTTACGCAACATCTTTTTCCGCCGACCCAAAGTTTTATGAATTTGTTAGGACTTTAGAGGCTTATGAAAAAGTTATAGATAAAAAAACAACATTAGTTTTACCGAGTGATTCAAAATTATTTAAAGAATTAGTAAAATAAATTTTTTTGAATTATTAAATATGGACATGATTAAATATTAAATAAAATTCAAGATTTAAGGTAATCAAATGAATCTAAAAATAAAATCGACAACGATTGTTGGTGTCCGTTATAATCAACAAGTAGCAATAGCGGGAGATGGTCAAGTGACATTTGGTGAAATGTCCTTTAAGCAAAAAGCAGTAAAAGTTCGAAAATTTGAAATTGAAAAAGGAACTGTGTTAGGCGGTTTTGCTGGTGCTGCAGCTGATGCGTTGACACTATTCGAAAAATTTGAACAAAAAATTGAGCAATACAATGGCGATCTCAAAAGAGCAGTTGTAGAACTCGCAAAAGATTGGCGTACGGATAAAATGCTGCGACAATTAGAAGCGATGTTAGTAGTAATGGATAGGTTTAATAGTTTTATTATTTCCGGGGATGGAAATGTTATTGAACCAGATGGAAGTGTGGTTGCTATTGGATCAGGAGGCGGCTTTGCTCAAGCAGCGGCTTTAGCATTTTTAGAATCAAAAAAATATACTGCAAAACAGATTGCACAAAAATCACTAAAAATTGCTGCTGATTTATGTATTTATACAAATGATACAATTACCGTAATGGAAATAAAATGAAAGAATTAACCCCGAAGCAAATTGTAAAAGAGCTTGATCGATACATAGTCGGTCAGAGCAAAGCAAAAAAAGCTGTTGCAATCGCTATGCGAAACAGATGGCGCCGACAGCAGATAGATGGAATGATGCGCAACGAGATTATGCCTAATAATATTATTATGATCGGCTCCACTGGAGTAGGGAAAACTGAAATAGCTAGAAGAATTGCTAGACTTGCTAATGCTCCGTTTGTTAAGGTCGAAGCTAGTAAGTTTACTGAAGTAGGATATGTAGGTAGAGACGTTGAATCAATTATAAGGGATCTCATGGAAACTGGTGTTACTTTGGTAGAGAAAGAGAAAGAGGTGGAAGTGGTTGACTTAGCAATGCACCTAGCAAATGAGCATATTCTAGATATTTTGTTTCCAGATGAACATAAAAACGATCCAAAACAATCAAAGGAAGTAAAAGAAAGGCACGAGAGGACTAGGTCCCGTTTACGCAAAAAGCTCCTAGATGGTAATTTTGAAAATAAAATGATTGAAATTGAAATATCAGATCAGCCTGCCCTAGGAATGCAGGTTTTTGGACCAATGGGTATGGAAGATATTGGGATGAATATTAAAGATATGCTCTCTAATGCTTTACCAAAAAATAAAAAGACAAAGAAAATGCTAGTCTCTGAGGCTAGAGAAGTTTTAATCGAAGATGAAACACAAAAGCTTATTGATCATGATGAGGTAATTCGTATAGCAAAAAATAAAGTTGAAAATAATGGAATTGTTTTTCTTGACGAGATAGATAAGGTTGTGGGGGGAGATAGAGGAACAGGTCCAGATGTAAGCAGAGAGGGAGTTCAAAGGGACCTCCTACCAATTGTTGAGGGAGGGAATGTGAGCACTAAATATGGTGTAATATCAACGGATCATATTCTATTCATTGCAGCTGGAGCGTTTCATGTTAGTGCTCCTGCTGATATGATTCCTGAATTACAAGGTCGATTCCCAATTCGTGTAGAATTAGACAAACTCAATACTTCTGATTTTATAAAAATTTTGACTCATCCGAAATCAGCACTTATTAAACAATATACGGCTCTTCTTGAAGCTGAGGGGGTGGCTCTTTCATTTAATGCGGCAGCTATAAAAGCCATAGCTGAGATTGCATCGGAGGTGAATTTAAAAATGGAAAATATTGGTGCTCGCCGATTGCATACAATATTAACTACTCTTTTAGAGGATCCATTGTTTGAACACCCAAAAAGAGGTAGTAAGCGTATAAGCATTACAGCAAAATTTGTTAATGAATCCCTAAAAGATATAATCGAGGATCAGGACTTAAGTCGATACATCCTTTAATTGATGATTAAGCACTTTCTACAGATTTCAGACTACACCCACGATGATCTTTGGAATATTCTACAACTTGCAAAAGAATTAAAAACAAAGTTTTACAATAAAGAACATTACACACCTTTTAAAATGCAATCTCTTGCTATGATTTTCGCAAAACCATCAGCAAGGACTAGAGTTTCTTTTGAAACAGGTTTTAATTGGATGGGAGGAAATGCAATTTATCTAGGGCCAAAGGATATTGGAATTGGAAAGCGTGAATCCAATAAAGATTTAGCCCGCCTTTTTAGTCGATATAATAACATGATTTTAGCCCGTCTTTTTGATCATGATCATATCACCGAAATAGCCCAGTATTCTTCAATACCTGTTATAAATGGTCTGACAGACTATAATCACCCTTGTCAAATTATGGCTGACATCTTTACGTTATGGGAGCATAGGGGTAATATAGATGAATTAAAAATAACTTACTTAGGTGATGGGAATAATATTGTTCATTCCTGGCTACAACTTGCGAGTTTGTTTCCAATACAATTTGTATGTTGTTCTCCATTAGGTTTTGAGCCCGATGATAAAACTATTCGCATGGTTACTGATTCTGGGGTCTCAACTTTTGAGATTTCTCATGATCCTAAATCAGCTGTTAAGGATGCAGATGTGATATATACAGATGTGTGGGCATCAATGGGCCAAAAGGATGAGGAGGTCTCAAGGGCAAGTATTTTTTCAAATTATCAAGTTAACTCATCATTATTGACAACAGCCAAGAAAGATTTTTTATTTATGCATTGTCTTCCAGCAGAAAGAGGGAAAGAAGTAACCGATGAAGTTATAGAATCATCAAATTCTATAGTTTTTGATCAGGCTGAAAATCGGATGCATGTTCAAAATGCTATTATGGTATTTTTAAGTAAAAACTTATAGTTAGGTCCTGATTTTTTAAAAAATTATAAAAAAAGAGACCTAAGCTGATTTGAAAATTTATCTCATTTGGGTAATAGCGGTAATTATATGGAATTTTGGCTTTCCTCAAGCCAACCCGACTTTAGATGTAATAGTTGCTATAGTTCTTTCTTCTCTAAGCTATAGTTTAAAAAAGGTCATTGATTAACCATATTTGGGAAATTGATTATACTCTAATTATATTTGCAAATATTAAAAAGATAAAAAGTCATTGAATAAATTCACACAGTTTTTTCTCATCTTAATGATTAGAGCTTATCAATTCTTACTTTCTCCAATCCTAGGAGAAAATTGCCGCCATGTTCCTACATGTTCACAATATTCAGTTCAGGCAATCGAAGAATGGGGCTCTCTGAAAGGCCTATGGATATCTTTAAAAAGAATCTTTCGATGTAATCCTTGGGGCACAAAGGGTTATGATCCGATACCAAATAAAGATTAATAATTAACTTTTTTGCGAGGTAATTTTTTAAGATAAAAAAATTATTTTACTGAGTCTCTTCCCAATGTATATCCATAGTGTGATACTGTGGTTTAATACCCCTTTTAACTAGGATGATTAATTTATAAGTTGCTATTTGTCCAGGCTCTAGAGCAGTATCAGCGATAACCTCGCTATCATAAATCACTTTTGTGCCTCTAATAAATATGGAATCTGTACCCGCGGGGGACGTAGTCTGATCCCAGAGGTTTCCAACAACCCGCACAAAATCTGCTCTTTTTTCACCAACATTCTTTATGCTCCCGGAAAATACCTGCTTATCCGGATAATAATCTATAAAAGGATCTCCTAGGAATTCAACTTTTGGTGCTGGGAGCTTTTGCTCATCCATCCTTATTACCATATCCTTTTTTAAAACTAACCTTCCAATTTGGGTTGAAAGAGTTAGGCTCGAATCAGTTTCATCCAAGATGTCACCCAAAACTACAGTACCATTTTGTAGTTCAATCCGATGTTGAAATTTTGGAAGATAAATAAGATCTAATAATTCGGGACTAATATTAGGCATTTTTTGTTTTTGGTCGTATGATTGTACAACAGTTTTTAATGAGTCAATTTCTGATTGAAGCTTTTTCAGATTTGATTCATACTCAAAAAACAATTCTCCAAGCTGTAGTTTAGGTATTGGTGTTCCATCTCGCTGTTGAGGTAGTGAATCTAATTCAGTTTGAGATTGATCAGTTAAAATCCTTTTTGAGTCATCATTTTTATCAGTAACTAGATCACTATCATCTTCAGGACTAAATTCAGATGGGATTATAATTTTCAAATTTTCATTTTGGCCCCATAATTTAATTCTTGCAAAACCTTTTCCATGTTTTTTGTGAGTGGCTTCGATAATATATTTATCTGAGTTAATTTTTTTGAAATTAAAACTGCCATTCTTTTTTGACTTAATTGACTTAACTTTTTTACCATCATTTTTCTTTAATACAATCTCTGCTTTATTAACTGCTTTACCATTTTGATCAGTAACAATTCCTTTTATTTCAAATTTTCCTTTTGGTGGGGTTTGATCATTTTCAATTAGTTTATCTGGATCGATTTTCGAATCTGCTACAATACTTGAAGGGATGACAATATCTATTTGTAAATCGGAATTTGTCAAATTTATTTGAATCAATCCAATACCCAAATCTTTTTCTTCTGCTCTAAGAGTATATGAACCAGGAGTAATTTTTTTTATTTCAAATTTGCCATTCCTTTTTGATTTTGTATCCTTAACATTATCCCCATCCTGATTAAGTAGGGTTACAGAGGCTTTTTTTAAACCATTATTTTCAAGGTCAAGAATCGTTCCTGATATTTTATAAGTATCTTTAGCATAGATAATTGAGAATATCAGTATTAATAAAAATCTTGAAAAAATTTTAATCATGTTCACGTTTTGAGAAATGGGCTTTGAATGCCATCCTACGTACGGTTTCTGCGTAGGTCTGTTCTTTCCCTAGCTCATAGATCATATCTAAAATGTTATCATAATAAATATAGTTATCTTTATTTTCTAAAATTGGGATAATTTTTTTTATTACTGAGGGATCTTTAAATGATCCGAGATTATCAATAGCTTTTCTTCTAATTTCTACTGGGTAGTCTGTGCTCTCTGCGATTTCAATTACAGCCTTCTTTACTTCGGGGTCATCAAATTCACCTAGGGCATTTAACATTGTATTAAGGAGACTGTAATATTGAGACTTACCCATATTGTAGGTGTTTAATAAAGCTAAAACTAGATTCTCTTCTTGAACACCCTTCATTGTATTAAGGGCAAATTCTCTTACTTCCATATTTGTACTTGCATCTCCCAACAACTCTGCAAAAGCAATAGCTACTTCTTCGGGATCTTTTTTTCCGAGTATTTCAACAGCCATATTTCTCACACCTACATTTGCTCTTTTGTCCTTTGCTATCGATGTGAGTACGGGGATTACTTTATCATCATCTAGGGCTCCAAGTATTTCTGCCAAAAGTTTTTCAGTTTTTGACAGATTTGATTTAGCCACTTCATAAAGATCTAAGAGCGCTATGATCTGGTCTTTTGTTCTCACCTTATTTAGATTTTTTGCCAATGTGATATGAATTTCATTTGTTCGATCTTCTAAAAGGTGCATTGCTCTTACCATAGCTATTGCGGCTTTAGGATTTTGCTCAAATAAACCGAGCATCTCGATTGATTCTTTTAAAAGGGTGTAATCAACAGCGGTTGTATTCTCAACCATCTTAGAAATAGTTCTTAGAGCAGTCGGATGTTGAGACTCAGCCAGAGCCTTTCCTGCAATTATTCGGGCTTTGACATTTTGATCGCCATCTTCATATAAATCTACTAGCTCATTTAGAGCTTGTAGATTTCCATCTTTATAGGAGCTTTTTAATTTTTGGATATTATTCATGAAATTTGGGTCATCAGGGTCCATGATCCCTTTCTTTCCAAACAGACCTCTAACAACAGAGCAGCCTTGAAAGAGAAATATTGATAATATAATTATAGGGAGAGCTCTAGATATCATAATTACAAGGATGCATTGTTAATCTGTTCCCATCAAAATAGGCATAAGTAGGTTTATTAAACCAATCTCCCATTACAGCAAGTGACCCATTACCGATGTTAATAATTTCACCTAGATGATAGTGTCCACATATGACATAATCAAAATCAGATTTTAGACGGGGACCAAAAAATTTTATTAATTCATTTCTTATTTTTTGCTCTAAAGATTTATCATGTCTTTCATGATATCCTGAGCGCGAAATAAATTTTGCTAATTTATAAGTAATAGTGGGATGGATCCATTTCAATAACATAATGAAAAATTTATTTCTAATTATTTTTTTTAATAATCGGTAACCATGATCCCAACTGAGAATGCCATCCCCATGAGTTAGATAAAATTTTTTTTTGTTAAGAGTAAATTTCACATTCCCAAAATATACCTTATCCATAATATCTTTCATCATATAATCTTGGACCCAATAATCATGGTTGCCTACTAGAAAAATCAATTCCACGTTATGCTTTTTTAAATCAAGAGCTTTTGAATAAAAATCAGCATATGCTTTTGGAATTAGGTCCGGATACTCAAAATAGAAATCGAAAAGATCTCCAACAAAAATTAAGGTGCCACCAGTATTTTTTATCTTATCCATAAAATTGAATAGCTTTTTCTGGCGAGTTTTTTCGGAATCAGTCCGATCCAGCATTAAATGAATATCCGAAATAAAATAGAGTGGCAATTCCATTAGTATTAGAACTTACTTGAGCAAAGGGACTTGAACAAGTATGTTGGGCTCATTCAGACAATTACGCTACAGGCAACCTTTTTGCCATAACAATTTCACAATTGTTGTGGAAATTCAGACTAATAGAGGTGTAGATTTATAACACTATGATAAGATTTATAATTATATCATTGCTCTCGCTTTGTTGTGCTAATGGGCAATCTTTTGGCCAAAATAAAATTCAATATCGTGATTTTAATTGGTCATTCATACAAACCCCACATTTTGATATTTATTTTTACGGAGGGGAACAAGATTTAGCAGAATTCACAGCCGATATCTCTGAAGAGGCTTACGAACAAATTTCTATTCATTTACGCTGGGATCTAAAACGAAGGGTCTCAATTATGGTCTATAACTCCCACAACGAGTTTCAGCAGACAAATGTTGTTGCTCCGTACATGTCTGAAGGTATAGGCGGTGTCACTGAGCTGTTCAAGAATCGAGTTGTTTTCCCTTTTGAAGGGAACTATGAGCAGTTCAGACATGTAATTCATCATGAATTAGTTCATGCATTCATCAATGATATGGTTTATGGTGGGACCATGCAAAATAGAGTGACAAGTAGGACAAGGATTCAGGTTCCTCTTTGGGCTAATGAGGGTTTGGCTGAATTTTTAAGTTCAAATTGGGACACAAAAGCAGACATGGTACTAAGAGATATCGCTGTTCATGAGAGAATGCCAACTGTCAACGAGTTGAATTACTTTATGGCTTATAAAGGTGGTCAATCTTTATGGCGTTTTATTGCATCCAAATATGGAAGAGAAAAAATAGGGGATGTCTTCCGTTCAATGAAAAGAACTCAAAATGCTGAACGGGGATTTGAGCAAGCCCTTGGTATGAAATACAATGAGCTTACTTCCCAGTGGCACAAGTATCTTAAAAAAGAGTATTGGCCTGATATAGCGAATAGAGACCCCATTGAGGATATTTCCGAAAAATTGACAGATCATAAAAAACAGATGAACTTCTATAATATTAGCCCCGCTATTTCTCCAGATGGAAGTATGGTGGCTGCTCTTAGTGATCAGTCCGGATTTTTTGATATTGTTCTTTTCGATGCTATGACTGGGAAAAAAATCAAAAGTCTTGTTAAAGGAAGTAGGTCAGTTAATTTTGAGGAATTGAAGTGGTTACAGCCCGGGATATCATGGTCATCGGATAATAAATCTATTGTTTTTGCTGCAAAATCTGGTAAAGGAGATGCACTACATATCGTTGATGTTGAAACAAAAAAATCCCAAAAAATTGAAATTGATTTAGATGGCGTATTTTCCGCCTCTTGGAGCCCTAAAGGAAATGAAATAGCTTTTGTTGGGAACAAAGGTGGATCGAGCGATATTTTTGTTTACGATATTTCCAAGAAAAAATATTTTCAAATTACAAAAGATAAATTTTCAGATTCATTTCCCTGCTGGAACCCAGAAGGTACCGAGATTGTTTTTGTATCAGATAGGGGAAGTCAAGTATCTGGAGAGTTAAATGTAAAAATGAGTGATCATGATTACAGTCAGACAGATATTTACAAAGTTGATCGAGCTTCCGGTTCCATCACTAGGATTACAAAAACGGACTACAACGAATCTTATCCAGTATGGGGAAGTACAAAAAACAATCTTTTTTACACTGCTGATTTTGAGGGCGTATGGAATTTGTACAAAATTGATGTACATGAAGGAAAAAATGTAGGAACCTATCCTACAAGTCCCTATCCAGTTACAAATATTCTCACCGGTCTGCAACAGCCTACAATTTCTAGAGATGATGGGCGAATAATTTTTGCAGGATATTCTGGTATAGGCTGGGACCTTTACAGTATTGTCAACCCCCAGAAACTACAAAAAAAAGATGTTGGTCCAACGCAATATATAATGTCTAGAGGCGGGGATACTGAGCAGATTACTGACTTAAGAAAGCAGAAAAAATCTACTGAGCCAATAGAACCAATTAGTGGGCAGTACTCAAACTGGATTTTCGCACCAGGTTTTGATCAGATGAATACAAATCAACCGGCATCTAATGATCAAGATCCTATTGCTTTTAGTGATAGCACATCAGAGGACGGAGAATATATCCCAAAAATATATAAAACTAGATTTACACTAGATCTTGTTAGCGGTAATCTTCAAATCAGCAATGTTTTTGGAACCCAAGGGATGACATATTTTGCTTTTAGTGATATTTTAGGTGATCACCAGATTGCGTTTGGCACTGAGATGGTATTGACTCTTGAAAATAGTGATTATTACTTTTACTACGCTTATCTAAAAAATCGGCAAGATTATCATTTTATGGCTTTCCAGAATGCTGATTTTTTTAACATAAACAGGTACAGCTACTTTTCTGGATATACGCCTCTTGCAAGATTGAGGCACTTCGGACTTCAGTTTTTTGTGTCAAATCCTTTTAGCCGTTATAATAGAATAGATCTAGGTTTTACTTGGCATAATATTCATTATTCAATTTTAGAGCCCCAAGCATCTGATTATGAAATTAAATATGTAGAGACTTCATCAACGGACTACTCTGCAGTGTTACCTACGGTAAGTTATGTATATGATAATTCAGTATTTGGTTATACAGGACCAGTGGAAGGGTTTCGGCAAAATACATCTATCACAGTCAATCCAGGTTTTGGTAAAGAAAATATAAAATTTCAAACACTAAAATTAGACGGTAGAAAATATTGGCGTTTTGGGAGGAATTACACAGTTGCGGTTAGAGGTTATTTAGGCAAAAGCTTTGGCCAAAATAAGCAACAGTTCTTTCTAGGTGGAATTCCATATTGGCTTGGAGGTAGAGGTGAAACAAATGGAGTTGAGGATATAGGTCCATACAGAGATGTAATACTTGATACTAGTAGGACATCGCTGATACATGATATATATTTCACAGAATATGCGACCCCGCTTAGAGGTGCTAGATTTGCAGAGCGCTTTGGGTCTAACGTTGCACTAGCTAATTTTGAAATAAGGTTCCCATTTATCAACTATTTAGCAATTGGTTTCCCTCTCAAACTAATTCTGGGAAATATTCGTGGTCATGCATTCATGGATGTAGGAGCTTCTTGGAATGATTTTAATGAATTTTCTGATGGTTCTTGGCCTGAGCGATATGGGGAGTACGGAAGTGTTAATACAGGTAGGTTCTCCCCAATAATAACAACATTTGGCTTAGGCACTAAAGTTAATTTTTTTGGACTTGGATTACTACGAATTGAAGCTGCCTGGGATAAAAATTATAATGGTTATTCCAAGCCTCAGTGGTATTTTTCATTGGGTCCAGATTGGTAAACTCTGGACTCATTTTTTACCTCTCATAAAATTTCATAATTTCATCTTTCATGGCTAAGACAAGCACTAAAACTGCATTTTTATGTTCGTCTTGTGGTGATGACTTTCCAAAGTGGAACGGGCAATGTCCATCTTGCAAGGAGTGGGGAACCTTGTCTGAGTTCAAAGTATCAAAAAAAAAGAAAGCAGTAGGGATAAATCATAGAGAAACAAAATCCCTTAATGATATTTTAAAAGCAAAACCAGGAACAAGAATTTCTACAGGCCTGGCAGAAGTAGACAGGGTTTTAGGCGGTGGGTTACTAACTGGTTCTTTTCTACTATTGGGTGGAAATCCAGGTATTGGGAAATCAACTTTAGCACTCCATATTTGTGCTGGTCTCGGGAAGAAAATCTTATATATTTCGGCTGAGGAGAGTGAAGAGCAAGTAGCTCTTCGTTCTCAAAGATTAGGCACGGATCATGAGGAATTATTCCTATCAGGTGAAAATGATTTGGAAGGTATTCTAAATCACATTGAACGGATTCATCCAGAATTGGTAGTGATAGATTCTATCCAAACAATTTCAAACTCGGAGCTGGACTCTTTACCAGGTTCGCCAAGCCAAATTCGAGATTGTGGACAACAATTATTAGAAATATCAAAACAAAAAAATATTTCTGTCTTAGTTGTCGGGCATGTTACAAAAGAAGGAACCATTGCAGGACCAAAAATGCTGGAACATATGGTCGACACTGTACTCTATATGGAAGGAGATGATAGATACGATCATCGTATCCTCCGCACTGAAAAAAATAGGTTTGGTGCTACCCATGA